>SWCE01000860.1_pt1 | contig 48958 bp, 56 predicted proteins | sample 4690061 | NCBI WGS metagenome assembly SWCE01 (sample SAMN10267279, study PRJNA491770) | bioreactor metagenome | isolation source: DHS bioreactor inoculated with subseafloor sediment | place: Japan: off Shimokita Peninsula | collected 2012-10
CGGCGAATATCCGACTGGGCCGGGAAGGCGGCGGCATAGATGTTGTCCAGGGTGCGAAGACCCGGTTCCAGTTCCCTCGCCATATCGAGCGCGCCATGGAGCTGATCGTCCATGTCCGGATGGAACATCTCTCCGAGCATCGCCTGCAGGATGAGACGCACCCGATGCCGCGCCGTCTTGTCGTCAAGATCGATATCGAGCGGATTGAGCGCGAGTTGATCATAGCCCTGATAGACCCCGCCGAAGGCCTCGATCATGAACCGGGCGCCATCCTTGGAATCGAAGACGTAGTTTCGAATGCCGGGAAACTTTGCCAGCCCGCCAAGCAAATGCAGGATCAAGGTCGACTTGCCGCCCCCGGTCGGAGCGAACATCAGGTAGTTGCCCGGGCTCTGCGGCTTGTCGGACACATGGAACTGGAATGCGTAATTCTGACCGGTGGGCGTCTTGAATAGGCGAACCGGCCGGTCGCCGAACGGCGATTTCCAGATCCCGATGGGCGAAAACTGGAACGGCCAGAGCGCTGCCACATTGGCTTCCATGAGGCGGAGCGGCCGGATTAATTTCTCCCGCCCCGGTGTCCGATTAAACCAGGCCACCGCCGCGCCGCTGGTCTCGATGGAATAGCGCACCCGTGCGTTGTCGAGGATCGCGGCGATCTTCTCGGTCAGGGCGGCAAGCTCGGTATTGTTTTGGGAGCGCACGCAAATCTGGAACTGCGTTTCCTGCAGCCGGTGGGTATTGGTCAGCAGATCCTCGTTGACGCCTTCCAATTCCTCCAGCACCGTTTCCGTGCCGAAGAAATTGTGCTTCTGCTCCGTGATCTGCCGGGTGAACAGCGCGATCTGTTTGGTGCTATCCAACGTCCGGACGATCTGGCAGACCTCGATCTCTCCGGAGAGTGCGAGGATCCGCGACACCAGAAGGCCAGAAACACTTTCCGGCCACCCGCGGACGGCAATAATCCGGTGACGATAGGTCTGGGGCACGAAGGCCTCGATATGACCGTCTGTCGAAACGTGCAGATCGGATGCGGGAAGGTTGGCGCTGATGTTCGCCCCGATCCGCGCGATGTTATGGCTGAACTCACCGCAGACAAGGTAGTTCAGGAACGAGGTCAGCTCGCACGGCTCGTCGTGGCCGGGGGCTGCTTCCACCGCCCGGATGCCATAGTCGGCAAAGCCACTTAAAAACCCGCGCGCCGCCTTTTCCATCTCGCCAACGGATCGCGCCTGCACAACCATGTACCAGGAAAGGGAATAGGCGTTTTGATAGAGCTGCTGTTCGGCCCGGCCGATTTCCGCAAGCGTACAGCTCGGCCATTCGGCGGCAAAGCTCACATCCCTTTGCCGCTTCACGCCGAACAGGCGCAACACTGTGCCAGACCCGAGAAACTGATTGAAGGTACTGGCGCGCCCTTTCGCCAGGATTTCCTGGTCGTTGAGCGGACGGGTTTCGTAGGCGAGACCCGTCAAGGCGAACACCCGCATGAAACCGCCGTCCTTCAAAGAGACAGTGAGGTTGTCGGCAAGCAGGCTGTCGAAGTCGAGTTCGTTTGCGAGCCAGTCCGTGTCCACATCGCCAAGCAGCGTGTCGCGTCCCTTCCGGGTCGCCAAAGCTGCGGCGGTAACGGCGGCAAGGCCGGTGAGGGCAGTTCCGACGATCATCGGGACCTCCGTTTTTGAGATGTTTTTTTCAGGTTCTGAGGGTGGCCTGCGACCAGATGGCGGGTGCGGCGGCCTTTGAAAAAGGCGACCGGATGGAGCAGGAGGGCTTCGCAATGCGGCTCGCGACGGCGCAACAAGATGATGAAGGCGATCGCGACTGGCGCCGTTATCAGGACCAGCGCAAAGCCCAATGCATTCCCTCCAAGAAAGCCGCTGATCGTCGCCAGGAGCAGTTCGCCGATCATCAGAAACGCGGCATGAAGGGGAGGCATGCCGAGGATCGTCATCGGCTCCTGGATATGAATTGCAATTGGGCTTTGCGCCTTCATGGCCTCGCGCTCCTCAAGCTGCCGAAAGGAGGGTGCGAAGCAGGGTCGGGCCGAAGATCACCAAGGCGCCGGCCCCAACCAGTTGCGCGAGCCTCATGATGTCGATGCGACCGGTGACCATGGCCCAGATGCCATAAAGGATGACGCCGATACCGATGATTGGCGCTGCGATCGACACGAGGCCCGATTCCAAGGATTCGAACATGGTGGTGACCGGCTCATCCCAATCGGCCGCCAGGGCCCGAACCGGAGATAACATGGCCATGGCTACCGCCACTCTGATAGCAAGGTTGGAAATTTCTACTTTTGCGGGAAAAACAAGACGGATTCCGAGTCTCTTGAGGGTGCTCATTTCAAAAATCCCTTATTTTAGGACGAGGTAGAAGGCGGCGACTGCCAGCCATTGAAATGCGACCAGAACGCTGGTCGCCACGAAGCTCTTGCGGATAGTCCTGCGGATCTTGTCACCTTCGACCGCCTGCTGGGCGACCGCCGAAATCACCGTCTGAATGCTCTCGGTTCCGATCGTTTCCGCGATCTGCCGCATTGAGGTCGCAACGTCCTCGACCTTGTGGTCGAAGGTGTCGCTGACGCCGGCAACATCCCCAATGAAGTGGGCGGAAAATTTGTTCCGCTCGTCCTCGAACAAGTCCTGCAATCCTGCGGCAAAGCGGTTCAGGATCGCCACGACCGCCAGAACCGGATCGTCTTTGGAATAGGAGACGCCTGTTTCCTTATGGGCGGCCGCGATAGCGTCATCGAGTGTGAGTTGACGATAGCTGGGTTGATTGACTGAAGGTTCGATCCGCTTTTGTGCGGGCACGGCGCTCATGTGGACGCCTCCAGGAATTCGGCGCCGTCCAAACGGTCAATCGCCTTGGTCCAGTATATCTTGAGGCGCTGGCGGGCCATGACGTTGAAGGCATCCGAGCCGATGGCTTCCTCGAACGACAGCTTGGCCTTCATCATGTTGCGGATGTCTTCGCCAAAAGTGCCGACCTGGACCTTTGGATGAAGCATGATCCCGGCGATCCGGTGCCGATGTTCCGCGTAAATCTTGCTGTCCTCGAAGCCGCGGCCGTCCTTCTCGACAGGTCCGAAAAACTCGTTCAACCAGACAACAATCGGAACCTTCGGAAAGTGCTCCAGAATGGCCAACAAACTATTGAACGTGTCGTCCAACGCTGCACCCCCACAAAGCGGGCAGTGAATATAAACCCGGATCCCGAATTCCTGCAGGAGGTCGAATGCATTGTTTTCCGCCAGGTAGGAACATGTGGCTATGAACGAGGACGTTCCGGTATCGATAACGGCATGAGCGCCATCCTCGGCTTCGAATATCCGCGTCATAAGCTCATCGAAACGTCGAGGATTGATATCGTCGCCATCCATGATCTGCACCGCAACAGCGCCGAGCGATTTGATGGCAGACAGCGTCGGGGTCGTCGGATCCAGATCGTACGCTTCGACCAGACGATCATCGTATTTGAGGTATTGAACGAGCATTGAGGATGTGAGGCTTTTTCCGGCCCCACCCTTGCCCTGCATGACAATATGGACCGTCTTCACCATTGTTCTTCAATCCCTTTGGAGTCTGTCGGAAGAGAAAAGCCAATGGAGGGACGTGCCTTCTTGGGCTTTTCTGCAGCCACTGCACCGGACAGGTCTGCGCAAGATTGCGCGTTTATAGCCTCAAGACCTTTGGTTTCTTGTTCTTTGCGCTCCACCAACCGCTTCCAATGGCGGGCAAATGCATCGTATTTGACGGTGACCAAGCCTTGTTTCGCGATCGCACCGTATGCGGATTTGAGGGAAGGTGATTGGTCAACAATTTGTTTGATTTGGGCATAGTTGGACGCAAGCTCCATCGGAGCCTGCCCCCAAGGTGCCCGCTTCGCGAGCGAAGGGGTAGACGGCATGGGTCGTTAACGTTCTGAAGCAGAACGCCCTCGTTATTGTAGATGAATGTTGAACGGTGGCTGTATTGGCCGCACAATCGACACGGCTTCGCTATGAACGCATCAGTGCGATGAAACACAGCATGCGGCCAATACAATCTATAGGAGTGTGTTGGGTTCCCTATACGAGCATCAAAGGTAGGTTTTGGTGTTCGCTAGGCTCGGGCGGCCTGATCGCCAAAAAAGGCCGTCCGAGCTGCTAACATTGATAGCCCTACTACCCATGGATGCGGTTGCACAACTTAAAACATACCCGCATTTCTTATTTTCCCGCATCGCCTGATTTTATTACTAAAGCAAAATTAATCACCAAACTCATCTTTTAATCGCGTTGAGCCGAAGGCGAATAAGCAAGAAATATAAGAGGCTTATCGGAATATCAGGCTATTTCTTAGCAGAAAGTGGGACCACTTTCTCTATCTTGCCGTCCTACCTACTTCCAAACTTATCCAAACAAATACCAAGATCTTATACAATATTGATCAAACATATCTTTTTCCGGTCAATCTTCGCTAATCACATCAGATGTTAGCCATTTTCATCCGATTAAGGGTATGAATTTGCATGTTTTTTGACGTCTTTTGCTGATCGAAAACAAGCTCCGCCCCTAAAACCGCCGGAAAATCAGTACGTTATTGCAAAGTATCCAAAGAAGACAAAACTTCGTATAGAATAGCAAATAATAGCGTAACTTATCCGCTATACTTTGGAGCTCATTCACGGATTCCGCCGCGAAAAAGGGCGCCCGGGGGGAGCGTCGTTGAAAAAGAAACAACGGCCTATCACCGCAAGTGGGATTGATACTTGGCAAAATGAGCGCGGGCTTGACTCACCCTCAGTTGAATCGACGGCGGGAAAAAGGAAATTTTGAGCCGAAAGGGGAGTGCGAAAATTTCTGGCGCAATTCTCATGCAGGATTGATTTCATGAATCGATGGCGGCTGATCGATTCATGAAAGTCATTGGACCGTGCCCCTGAAGGAAGCAAAACTACGGGCATGAACACGCTCAATCCTGAACCGGTCCATCTTCGTCGCATCAACCCCGACCAGAACATGTGGCGCTTCTACAGCCTGACGATACAGCAAACTTTGTTCGGAGGTGCTTCACTGGTGCGCGACTGGGGACGGATTGGCAGCCGTGGTCAATCCATGATGGAAACATTCGATACGTCGGAAGATGCCGGTGTGGCGTTGACGCGTATTGAGCGAAGCAAGAGACGCCGCGGGTATTGCGACGTATCTCCCAGTTGATCGCAAATGACAGTACAGACCTAAGAATGCAATGTTTTGGCCAACCAGCTTTCAAATTCTAGTCGGCAGCGCCGCTTCGACATTCCATGGCCGGTCAATTCGAGCCAGAGCTCAGAAGTAGTCGGTTCAGTTTTGCCGGAACCCGGATTAAGCAACGGTGTCCAGTTTCGTCCATGAACGGCCTCGTGTAGCGTTTCACATCTGCGTTAATGCACCGAGGACTCAAATCGAAGGTTGCCCGATCGACCCAGATAGTAAGTGTCGGCTGGTCTCAATCGATGCCCTTACGGTACATGATTTGCGCCTACCGGCATAAAGGTAGGTGATCGGCGAATTTTGAGAGCACTTCACTTGTGGGTGAAGGGCTGCTGGGGTACTCTCCGGCTAAGGAAGTAAACCGATTGGCGTTGCCCCTCGGGGAGGCTCAGCGCCGAAAACACAAAATTTCACACCGGTTTCACGCCAAGGCCATGCCAAATGCTATTTGCCGATCTGGCGAAAAAACTCCCGCATCATCTTGTTGACCTCCGCCGCCGTCGCGCCTCTGATTTTAAGGTTGTTCACTTTCAGCTCAGCGGGCGAAGCCAGACGGAAAACCGCGATGAGCACCCTCACCTGGGCCCAAACTTTCGTCCACATCTCCATACCTCCCAATCTCCTGTTGCACTGAGGAAATCGATAGCGATGACTGGTTAGCGCCACCATCCGCGCAGGTGCGCGGGTGAATGTGTCTCGGTTTTTGTGGTGTTAAGTGCGAAACGCCTCATTTTCTTATGAATTGGTTGTTTTCCGCCATTCTCGAAAATGAACCTAGAAGACTTTTAGGGGTTAAATGCAACCCACTGCCGGATTTATGTAAATTGTTGCTAACAGTTTCGGGAAATAAGGCGTCGGCAAAACTGGAACATCTCATCAGGAGGATTTGACCTTGGTCAAACCCAATACCCATCCGGACTGCTATCTTGTCGACAAATGGATGGAATGCATCTGTGAACCGCGACGATGAAGCTTTTAAGTCGTATGCTTCAGGCATGGCCATCCTGGACGCGTTGAAGGTAGAATTACCCAAATCATGATTGTCTGGCCGCAAAAGATGGGCAAAAGCAGTGTCCGCACGCATCGCCGCCATATTGGCGTCGTTGTTTGTCTTGCGGCTTTGATGTTTGCAATCTTCGGGCATAACGGCATGCGCGCCGAGGCAATGACCCACTTGGGGCAGACTGTCATTCAGACCGAACAAACCGGACATACTTCCGCTCCTGCAGAACATGCTGCGGTGGTCCATTGTGCACAACATGCCCAATGCAGCTATCATGCGCTAATCATCTCCGATTATCCGATTGTTAGGGCAGCCAAAAGCACTTCGGCCCAATTCGGTCCTACCAGCGCGTGGACGAGAACCGTCACGCCGCAACCCCAGCCTCCAAAAATTTAACGATATTCCGGGTTCGGACGCCCGGTGGGCCAATGCGGCTTATCCATTCGCGATAAGGGAGTTCCATTCGCTGAATTCCCGCGATTGCGACGCGCGTCCGTACCCCGTTTCCACAGCCGCCGACAGTTAGCAACAGTACGCCGGCTGCAGTTCTCGGTGGCGCAATTGATCTCGGCTTGACGCCATCACTTCATTGAACAGCCAGGAGAGATATCCAATGGAAGCTCTCATCTATTTTCTCGTTTGGGCAGGCCTCATTTTCATCATGATGCGGTTCGGCTGCGGCGCCCATGTCATGGGCGGTCACCGGCACCAGGCCGCCGATGATGCACCGGCACCAGGCGAGGCTCCTATCCGGTGGATCCCCCCAGAGACGGACGTGGACCCGGTTTGCGGCAAGACCGTTCATACCGGCACAGCAAAACCATCGATATATGACGGGATGGTTTACTATTTCTGCTCACGCGACTGCCGTGAGCAGTTCGAGGCCGCTCCGCATCAGTATACAGGTTCGAAGCCTGTCGTTGTCGAAGAAACCACGGAGAGCGCTCATGGTTGACCGACTTTCTCCAGGGCGGCAAAGCCCTTCCGGTACACCGCTTCCCGCCGCGTCTGCGATCCGAATTCCCGTATTGACCCTCGGGATGAGCCTCGGGCTGTTTCTCGCCATCACCTACGTGTTGTGCGTGATCTTCGACCTCATCTTTCCGCAGCAGGCCATGTACGAAACCTGGTTGCGCCTGCTGCCAGGTTTCACATGGCTCAGCTGGCCCAGCTTCCTGCTCGGCCTCGTCGAAAGCTTCGCCTACGGCTGGTATGTCGCGCTGATTTTTGCGCCCTTGTTCAACTTCCTTGCGAAAAGGTGGCAGTAATGGAAACAAGCACCACAACCTTGAAATCTCCCGGATCACGGGAAAGCCGCCGGAAACAACGGTTGGATCGTCCCTCGAGCAATAAAGGCGGCGATGTTGCCAAAGCCGCACCCCGGCCTGCCGTCAGCGATCCTATTCACTCCGTTCGGGAATTGGTTGCCTATCAACGTGATTTCCTGGAACGTTGCATCCTGTTCTGGGACACGCTGCGTCAGCGTGCAGACAACATGCTGGAGCATGAGCGCACGGGGATGCCGCCGCTCCTCGACTTCAATTACGAGACCGTGCTCGATGCGCGGCGTTTCGAACGGCCGGCGAACTATGCGCTGCTGCGGATCACATCGGTCGGAGAAGATTGCCTTGAAAACTGTATCGATGTCGACAAACAGCCGGTCATCGTCGTCGATCCCCGCGCGGGCCATGGCCCGGGCATAGGCGGCTTCAAGCGCGATTCGGAGGTCGGCATGGCGATGCGCGAGGGGCATCCGGTCTACTTCGTCATTTTCTATCCGGAGCCCGAACCTGGACAGACCCTGATGGATGTTCTCCATGCCCTCAGGCTCTTCGTCGAAGAGGTGGCACGCCGCCATCCGGACAGCCCTCCGGTGCTTTACGGCAATTGCCAGGCCGGCTGGGCGGTGACGCTGCTTGCGGCCGATTGCGAGGGTCTGGCGGGGCCGATCGTGCTGAACGGTTCGCCGCTGTCCTACTGGGCGGGTGAATCGGGTGTGAACCCGATGCGGGTCGCCGGAGGTTTGCTCGGCGGTGCATGGCTCACCCATCTGACCGCAGATCTCGCGGACGGTCGTTTCGATGGTGCATGGCTGGCTCAGAACTTCGAGAACCTGAAGCCGGAAAAGGCGATATGGGAAAAATACGCGAACCTCTTCAGCCATATCGATACCGAACGCGAGCGTTTCCTTGAATTTGAGCGCTGGTGGAACGGCTTCTATTTCCTCAGCCGCGAGGAAATGCTCGCAATTGTCGAAAACCTGTTTGTCGGCAACAAGCTCGAACAGGGCCTGGTGCGTATCTGCGCAGGCTGTTTTGCGAACTTGCGCCGCATCGCCAACCCGATCGTTATCTTTGCGTCTTACGGCGACAATATCACCCCGCCGCATCAGGCCCTGGGTTGGATACCTGCGGTATACAGGGACACGGACGACCTGAAGCAGGCCGGCCAGCGGATCGTCTACCTGACAAATCCCCATGTGGGACACCTGGGAATTTTCGTCTCGGCCAGCATTGCGCGCCTGGAACACAGGGCCATCCTGGAAAGCCTTGAAGAGATCGAGGCCCTCCCCCCCGGTCTCTATGAAATGAAGATCGACAATCCGTCCGGAGATCCAGACTGTCACAAGCCTGCCTACGAGGTTCGTTTCGAACCGCGCCGGGTTGAGGACCTTCAAACCGACTATCCGCGTGACGCGTTTGAGCGTGTCCGCCGGACATCCGAAATCAACGAGAAAGTTTATGCGACATTCTTCAGCCCCTGGGTTCGGGCGTTTTCCAATCCATGGTCGGCGGAAATTCTCAAATGGCTGCATCCGATGAGGGCCAGCCGGTATCTTTATTCCGAGGCGTTCAATCCGTGGATGCTCGGCGTGGCGGCAGCGGCTGAAACGATCCGGAAAAACCGCGAACCACTTGAGGCCGATAATCCGGCGATCGCCCGCGAGCGTGAGTTCCTCGCGAATGTCACCAATGCGTTCGAAGACGGCCGGAAACTCCGCGACACAGCGTGCGAACGCGTCTTCACCGCGCTTTACGGGAAATAGGAAATGGAAGTGCTCCAGACCATGTCCGGAAGAATGGGCGGCGCCACCTTCGACGTCCGGCGGACAGCAGGAGCCCGTGCGGCGTTTGCACCGTCTGACGCCGGCGTCTGCGCCATCAATGCAAACCATTCCCACCGTGCACGAGGCCGGATTTCCATCGCCTCGGGAACAACGGTTCGGCCGCTTACACAGAAAGGAAAATCCGCCAAATGAACCTGCGTGACAATCTGCCGAAATATCTGGTGCTGGGCTTTTTCGTAATTGGCGGAGGCCTGTGGCTCTGGAAGACATTCGGATCGGAAAAAGGAACATCTGCGGTCAGCGTAGCAGTCGCAGTGCCGCAACTCTCCGAAATCGCCCTGAAAGGCAAGCAAGCGTTCGATTCCGTATGCGCGGATTGCCACGGCGCAAATGCAGCTGGAACCGACAAGGGACCGCCCCTGGTCCACGACATCTACAATCCCGGACACCACCCCGACGAGGCGTTCCTGGTCGCGGCCAGGTTCGGCGTGCGCCAGCACCACTGGCCCTATGGCAACATGCCGGCGCAGCCGCAAATGAGCCAGGATGAGGTGGTAACGATCATCAAGTACGTGCGTGAACTGCAGGCAGCCAACGGCATCACCTACCGGCCGCACACCATGTAGAAGGCCCGATGCCCCGAGATGATTGACATGCCCCCTGAATGGCGCCCTGCAATGGGCTGTTGGACAAGGATATAATCTAATGGAGGGAAGTATCATGCTTGCGAAAGACGTAATGACGACATCGGTCATAACGGTCGGCCCGGACACACCGGTCCGTGACGTTGCAAAAACCCTGGCCGACAAGCGGATCAGCGCAGTACCGGTCTTGAATGCTGAAGGCAACATGCTCGGCATCGTCAGCGAGGGCGACTTGATCCGACGCACCGAAACCCAGACGGAACGCCATCCGTCCTGGTGGATGGCGCTTCTGGCAGCGCCGGAGGACCAGGCGCTCGACTATATCAAGTCGCACGGCGGCACCGCGAAGGACGTGATGACACGAGACGTGAAAACCGTGGGTGAAGAAGCGTCTCTGGAGGAGGTCGCCGACCTGCTGGAACGCAATCACATAAAGCGGGTCCCGGTCGTCACGAATGGACAACTGGTGGGGGTCGTGAGCCGTGCCGATCTGCTGCGCGGCCTGGCGACGCCAAAGCCGGCCACGGAACAGGTGGCAAAGGATGACGGAACGATCCGTGACAATGTGGAACAGGCTTTGAAGGAAGCCGGAGTGGACCGGCAATTCGTGACCGTCACGGTCTCCGGCGGAGTCGCCCATCTTTGGGGAGCCGTCGATTCGGATCCGGAAAGGCAGGCTATTCGCGTGGCGACGGAGAACGTGGCCGGTGTCAGGGAAGTCGACAATAAAATCAATGTCTTCTCGCCGATGGTACGCGCCGCCATGTGGGCCGACTGAGCAGGAGCCCCGCATACCGCCCGTTCCCGTCAACGAAAGCTTCGTCAGCGAGACCATCACCCGGCGACATCGAAGACAGAACCCGGGGGGGGGGGGGGTGCGGTCAGAAGACCATGAAACGCCAAGGTCGAAACAAGGACCGGTCTCAAAGGGGCGTGCAATTGGACAAAAAGGAATACCGTGCCCAATTGCATGCCCTGCAGATTGAACTGGTGAAACTTCAGAAGCATTTCATTCAATGCGAAGATCGGATTCTGGTCTTGATCGAAGGCCGTGACACGGCCGGCAAGGACGGTGTCATAAAAAGGATCGTCGAGCATTTGAGCCCGCGGGAAACGCGCGTCGTGGCACTCGGAAAGCCATCGGATCTCGACCGCACCGGCTGGTACTTCCAGCGCTACACCGCACACCTTCCCAAAGCCCGGGAGTTCGTGCTGTTCAACCGCAGCTGGTATAACCGCGCGGGGGTGGAGCGCGTCATGAAATTCTGCACGGAAGCGGAGTACGAGGAATTCATGGAAACGGTCCTCGACTTCGAGCACATGCTGGTGCGTTCGGGTATCAAGCTGCTGAAATACTATCTCGACATTTCCCGGGACGAACAGAAACGCCGCCTTGAAGACCGGCGCACCAATCCGCTCAAGCAGTGGAAGATCAGCCCGATCGATGCAAAAGCCGTCAAGCTCTGGGACGACTACAGTTCCGCGCGGAATGAAATGCTGTCGCGGACGCACAATCCGATCACGCCCTGGACAATTGTGCATGGGGACGACAAGCGGAGCGCCCGGCTCAACCTGATCCGCGACCTGCTCCTACGCCTGCACTATTGCGACAAGGACAGCAAGGTCCTGCGGTCGGATCCGGAAATCGTGTTCCCGTATCACGAAGACTATGTCCGCAATGGAATGATCATCCCGTAACCTTCCGGCCCTCGCCTGGCGAGCCCACAACGCCGACAGCGACGACTTTACCTTGGCCGATCCGGACGGTCCGACCATTGGTCATCTGCCTACTGTTTCGGGCGCCAGGGAACCATGGCCCGGACGACGCCGTCACCGCAGACAAGGTGATAGGCCGCCGCGAGGACGTGCACGCTCACCAGGGTCAGGATCAGGTTCCAGAACATCAGATGGAAGGGAACAGCGCCCTTCCACAGATAGGACGCGACAAAGCCGGTCGACGCCTGACCGAGAACAGCCAGATACAGTGCCCAGTGCACCACATGGGCCGCCTTCGTTTGCCGGTCCCGGTTCCCGGTTCTGCCCTGACGGGGGTTCAGGAAAAACAATCCGAGACGGATCGCCATCAGCAGCCCGATCAACATGCCGGCATAATTGTGCACCATGTGCATCAACAGATCGGCCTTCGACGGCGGCAGGAACGGGTCGTGTGTTCGCGGGATCGCCTTTGACGTGTACCACTGCTCGGCGATCAGGATGACGACCGACCAGTGAAGCACGATCTGCAATCGTGTATAGCGGTGCGCTGTTTGGGCTGTGTTTTCAATTCCCGGCATCTGGCAGCATCTCTCAGGAAGTGTCTCCGGCATAGGTTCCGCAGAAGCGCCACCGGACACCACTGGGGCAATCTCAGAAAGGATACAGTAATCCGGTTACCGCATTGCCAATGGACATGGCCCGGGTGTCACTGCCGCTTGCGACCCGCCGAACGCCGGGAAACCTGGCTGAAGTCCTTGAGGATCGGACAATCGGGGCGATGGTCACCCGCGCAAGCGTCGACCAGATGTGCCAATGTCGTTTGCATGGATTGGAGCTGGGAAATCTTCTCTTCGATCCGCGCCAGATGCTTCTCCGCGATCTGTTTCACGTCGGCGCTCGCCCGACCCTCGTTTTCGTAAAGCTCCAGAAGGCTTCTGCAATCTTCGATCGAAAAGCCGAGGGCCCTCGCCCGGCCAAGAAAGGCCAGTTTGTGAAGGTCCCTATCCTGGAAACTGCGATAGCCATTGTCCCCTCTCAAGGGTTTGATCAGCCCGATATCCTCGTAATAGCGGATCGTCTTTGCCGGAACGCCGGACAGTCTTGATACGTCGCCGATATTCATAGCGTTCTCCTTATTCGGCCGCTTCCGCCAATGAGGCCGTAACCTTCGGCGACGGCGTTTCCGTCTCGTCCATCGGAGGCTTTATCCGGCGCAGCCGCAGAGCGTTCGTCAGCACGAAGACCGAGGACAGGGCCATGGCGGCGGCGGCGAGGACCGGTGACAGCAGAAGCCCGAAGGCCGGGTAAAGCACGCCGGCGGCGACCGGGATCAGCGCCGTATTGTAGCCGAAGGCCCAGAACAGGTTTTCCCGGATATTGGTCATGGTCCGCTTCGACACCTCGAACGCATTGACCACGCCGCGCAGGTCGCCCGACATCAGCACGACATCGGCGGATTCGATGGCCACGTCCGTGCCGGTGCCGATGGCGATGCCCACATCCGCATGGGCGAGCGCGGGCGCATCGTTGATGCCGTCGCCGACAAAGGCGATCTTCCGGCCGCCTTCGCGCAGTTTATCGAGGGCGGCAACCTTGCCTTCAGGCAGAACGCCGGCGACGACATGATCAATGCCCGTCTCCGCGGCAATGGCCTCGGCCGTTTCGCGTTTGTCACCGGTGATCATGGCGACCTTAAGCCCTTGTGCATGAAGGGCTGCGATCGCGGCACGGCTTGCCGGCTTCACCGGGTCTGCTACGCCCATCACCGCGGCAATCCGGCCATCGATGGCGGTAAAGAGCGCGGTCCGGCCGCGACGCGCCAGGTCGGTTTCAACCTCGGCCAACGACCCCAGATCGATGCCTTCGCGGCTCATCAGGCGGTCCGCGCCGACGATCACCTGCGCTCCACCGGCGGTCGCCCGAACGCCGTAACCGGTGATCGAGGTGAACTCCGCAACGTCGACCTGCGCGACGCCTTCGCTGCGCGCCGCCCGCACGATTGCCGCAGCGATCGGGTGTTCGGAGCGGTCCTCAACCGCCGCGATCCGTGCCAGAACATCGGCACGGTCGAACCCGTTCGCCAGCACCAGGTCGGTCAGTTCCGGCCGGCCTTCGGTCACCGTGCCGGTCTTGTCGAGCGCGACGACCTCGACCGACGTCAGTTGCTGCAGGGCATCGCCCTTTCTGAACAACACCCCCATCTCGGCTGCCCGGCCCGTGCCGACCATGATCGACGTCGGCGTGGCAAGGCCCATGGCGCAGGGACAGGCAATGATCAGTACGGACACGCCTGCGACCAGTGCCAGCGTCAGTGCGGGACTTGGACCGAAAATCAGCCACACCAGCACCGTCAGAGCCGCGACGGACATGACGACGGGGACGAACCAGAGGGTGATGCGATCGACCAGCCCCTGGATCGGCAGCTTGGCCCCCTGGGCCTCCTCGACCATGCGGATGATCTGCGCAAGCGTGGTGTCGGCACCGACCCGGGTGGCGCGGAACTGAAAGGCCCCTGCCCCGTTCACCGTCCCGCCCGTGACGCCGGCGCCGGGTGTCTTGGCAACCGGCACCGGTTCGCCGGTGATCATGCTTTCATCGACGTGGCTTTCGCCTTCCGTCACCTCGCCGTCGACGGCGATGCGTTCTCCCGGCCGGACGACGACGATGTCGCCCGCATGCAGGTCTTCAATCGACAGTTCAACCGGTTCGCCATCACGCAGGACCCGCGCCGTGCGGACCTGAAGACCGAGCAGCTTCTGAATTGCCGCGCCGGTGCGGCCCTTGGCGCGCGCTTCCAGAAACCTGCCGAACAGGATCAGCACGACGATCACGGCTGCGGCCTCGTAATAGACCGAGCGGACGGCGTCGGGCAGCAGCACCGGAAAGAAGGTGGCGATCACCGAATAGGCATAGGCCGCTGCCGTGCCAACGGCAACGAGGCTGTTCATGTCCGGGGCGCCCTTGAGAAGCGCCGGAATACCCTTGAGGTAGAAAGCCCGGCCCGGCCCGGCCAGGACGGCGGTCGTCAGGGCGAACTGGATCAGCCAGCTTGTCTGATGCCCGATGGTCTGCCCGATCAGGTCGTGCATCCCGGGGATCACGTGACTGCCCATTTCCATCAAGAAGACAGGCAGCGCCAGCACGGCGGCCAGAACAACCCGGCGGGCCAGCGCCCGGGCCTCCTCCTCCTTGCGGGCCGCACGGTCCTGGGTGGCACTCGCCTCCGCTATTTCCGCCGGATATCCGGCGGCCGTCGCAGCAGCAGCCAAGGCAGCCGGACCGGTCATACCTTCCAGGTAGGAGACCGTTGCCGTCTCGGCGGCGAGGTTGACGTTCACCCCGGTCACGCCGGGGACCGCCGACAGCGCCCGGTCCACCCGCCCGACACAGGACGCGCAGGACATGGAGCCCACGTTCAACGTGACACTGGCGCGGCGCGCGGGATACCCGAGTTCATCAAGGCACTTTGCCGCAGTCATCAGCCGCTCCGGCCCGTCTGCCGTCAACTGGGCGGTTTCACTGGCCAGGTTGACCGATACGTCGCTCACCCCTTCCAGCGCGGCCAGAGCGCGATCCACCCGCCCGACGCAAGATGCACAAGACATTCCCTCGATGGAAAGTGTTGCATGGGTTTCGCTGGACATGTCGTCTCCAATTTTCAGGTTTCCGCGAAAATAGGGCTTCCAGTCACTGGAGGGTCAAGGCCCGGCTGGAATATATTTTCGAAAGAGATTCCGACCTTGACCTTCCACCCGCTGGAAACTCCATATTCGGGGCATTCCAGCAAAGGAGCACTGCCATGAGATTTCATGTACCCGATATGAGTTGCGGCCACTGCAAGGCGGCTATAGATACGTCCGTCAAGGGCGCCGACGGATCGGCGCAACTGGATTTCGACATGGAAAACAGGATCGTTTCGGTCGAAAGCCAGCTCTCTGCCGATCAGGTTCTGGCCGCTCTGAAAACGGCCGGGTATGAAGCCTCACCGGCCCAGTCGGCGTTGTGATTCCACCTGCACCGCAGGATCGAACGGTAAGACCTGTCGGCAGGGCCTTTTCCAGCCCGGCAAGGGCGCTATTATCCGTTACAGTGATTTCGGCCCGCTACCCGTTCGGAACGTTTGTTGCCCTGGCAGCAAAGCCCGTCTTATCGAGCTGAAGCGGAACGCCCTGCTTGTCCCGAACGACCCGGCCGGCGCATCGAAAATCGGAGAGAACCCGAAATGTCGTCCCATGAGACCCGTGACTCCCATGCCCCGACCACGACGTCCGGGCATGGGGCCGAGATGGTTTACACCTGCCCCATGCATCCGGAGATAAGGCAACCGGAACCCGGCGACTGTCCGAAATGCGGGATGCATCTGGTTCCAGAGGGCGAAGCCGGCCAGCACCATCACGGTCATGGTCATGGTCATGGTCACCATCATGCCCACGCGACCGGTGACGCCTCGTCCGAAAAAGGCAGCCAATACGATACTGTGCCGGCGGGATATTCGGGATCTGTCTATACCTGCCCGATGCACCCGGAAGTCCGCCGCACCGAACCGGGATCCTGCCCGATCTGCGGCATGGGACTGGAACTTGAAAACGCGGCGATGGCCGACGAGGGGCCGAACCCGGAACTCGTGGATTTCACACACCGGCTATGGGTCGGCGCTGTCCTGACCGTTCCCCTGCTCGTCTTCACCATGGGACCCTATGTGGGCCTGTCGGGCGTGCGCGATATCTTCGGCGAGCGGATAACGCTCTGGATCGAACTGGCCCTGGGAACACCCGTCGTATTGTGGTGCGGCTGGCCTTTCCTCACCCGCGGCTGGAATTCGTTCCGTTCGCTCAATCTCAACATGTTCTCGCTCATCGGCATGGGTGTCATGGCCGCCTGGACCTTCAGCGTCGTTGCGGTTCTGGCTCCGGGGATCTTTCCCGACGGGTTCCGGGACGCGGAGGGTCACGTCGGCGTCTATTTCGAGGCGGCCGCCGTCATCGTGGTCCTGGTGCTTCTCGGCCAGGTCATGGAACTGCGCGCGAGAGAGGGAACCGGCAAGGCCATCAAGGCGCTTCTGGACATGGCCGCGAAGACCGCGCGGGTAATCCGCTCCGATGGCAGCGAGGAAGAGGTCCCGCTGGAGGATGTCCAGATCGGCGACCGGCTGCGTGTGCGCCCCGGCGACAAGGTGCCGGTCGACGGCGTGGTGACCGACGGCCGTTCATCGGTCGACGAAAGCATGATCTCGGGCGAACCGGTGCCGGTCGAAAAGACACCCGGCGATCCGGTGACCGGGGCGACCATCAACGGCACGGGCAGCCTGATCATGGAGGCGACGCGCGTCGGCGCCGACACCATGCTCAGCCAGATCGTGGAAATGGTCGCAAACGCGCAGCGCAGCCGCGCGCCGATCCAGAAATACGCCGACAAGGTTGCCGGCTGGTTCGTCCCGACGGTCATCGGCATCGCGGTCCTCGCGTTCATCGGCTGGGCGCTGTGGGGACCGGCACCTGCCCTGTCCTACGCCCTGATTGCCGCCGTGGCCGTCCTCATCATCGCCTGTCCTTGCGCCCTCGGCCTTGCCACGCCCATGTCGATCATGACAGCAACCGGACGCGGCGCGCAGACAGGCGTGCTGATCAAGAACGCGGAAGCACTGGAACGCTTCGAGAAGGTCGACACCTTGATCGTCGACAAGACCGGGACGCTGACCGAGGGCAAGCCCCGGCTGGTGGCCGTGCTCCCGGAGGATGGCCATGACGAGCAGGAGGTATTGCGTCTTGCCGCGACCCTTGAAAGGGGATCGGAACATCCGCTGGCCGAAGCAATCGTCGCCGGCGCGGAAGACCGCGGCGTACAACTGGGCGAGGCCGAAGACTTCGAGGCCGTCACCGGCAAGGGCGTCAAGGGTACGGTCGACGGCAAGAGCGTCGCTCTCGGCAATCTGAAGCTGGTGGAGGAGCTCGGGCTCCAGGTCACCGCACTGGCAGACAAGGCGAACGCCCGGCGCGACGAAGGCGAAACCGTGATGTTCGTCGTGCTCGAGGGCACGGTCGCCGGTCTCGTCAGTGTCGCCGATCCGGTCAAGGAGACCACCCCCGCGGCGTTGAAGGCGCTGCATGAGCTTGGTTTCCGCATCATCATGGCGACCGGCGACAACGAACGGACGGCGAAAGCGGTCGCCGCGCGGCTCGGCATCGATGAAATCCGCGCGGACGTCCTGCCCGAGGACAAGGCACGCATCATCAAGGAACTGCAAACGGCGGGACGCAAGGTCGCCATGGCCGGTGACGGGGTGAATGACGCTCCGGCCCTGGCGCAGGCTGATGTGGGCATCGCCATGGGCACCGGCGCGGACGTGGCCATTGAATCGGCCGGTTTCACCCTCGTCAAAGGCAATCTCGACGGGATCGTCCGCGCCCGCAGGCTCGCCCGTGCGGCGATGCGCAACATCCGCCAGAACCTGTTCTTCGCGCTGATCTACAACGCCGCGGGCCTGCCCGTCGCGGCAGGCGTGCTTTACCCGGTTCTCGGCATCCTGATCAGCCCGATGTTCGCCGCTTTCGCCATGAGCGCCTCGTCCATTTCCGTGGTTCTCAATGCACTGCGCCTGAGAGGAGCAAAAATCTGATACGGAAAGCGGACAACCGGCAGCTTCTCGTCGATGAAGTGCCCCGGAAACGGAGAACCTCATGATCGCGTCCGACGGATCCTATGGGCTCTGGTCGCTGGTTTTCGTCAACTCGGCGATTTTCATCGTCTTTGCCCTCAGTTTCTTCAAGCCGAAGACTGCGCGGGACTGGCGCAGCTTTGGCGCGTTCAGTGCTTTCGTCTTGGCGCTCTTCACGGAGATGTATGGCTTTCCCCTGACGATCTACCTGCTTTCAAGCTGGCTGCAGACATTCAATCCGGACGTCGATTGGTATTCCCATGTCAGCGGGCATCTCCCGGAGATGCTTTTGGGATGGCAGGCGAACCCGCATGCCGGCTTGTTTCACATTGCCAGTTTCATTTTCATTGGGTGCGGCTTCTGGTTGCTCGCGGTCGCCTGGCGCCACCTCTGGGCGGCGCAGCGAAAAGAGCGACTGGCCGTGAGCGGTCCCTACGCCCGAATGCGCCATCCGCAATATGCCGGCTTCGTTCTGATCATGTTCGGCTTCCTCGTGCAGTGGCCGACCATCCTGACACTGGTGATGTTTCCAATACTGGTTTGGATGTACGCGCGCCTTGCTCGCCATGAAGAAGCCGATAGCCGGGCGCGCTTCGGAGCCGACTGGGAAAGCTATTCAGGTCGCGTGCCGGCGTTTGTTCCCTTGCTGTCACCAGCGGATCGGGACTCCGGAACCGCCCGTTGATGCTCAGCGTCGCCAGGAAGCCCAGCCGCCGACGGGAGCTTGCCCATACATCAGGCCCGTTTTCCATACTCTGGCGTCTGGGTCTGTTGTTGGTTCGCGATCGGCCCAGAAGCCGCCGTTTCGGCGTGGATTCGCGCCCAGTTCGGCCGTTCGAACAAGAAGGTGCCATAACCACTTCGCTTGACGACGAAATAAAGGATCAACGGACTGACGAGCGAGCCGGCGAACACGGCAACGCTTAGCCACCCCGTGTCTGAAATCAGTCCGCTCCACTGCAGTATCCCCCGGATGATCGACATGGGGATCGTGAACGAGACATAGACGACTAGCGAATGCTCACCGATCCATCTGAGCCATTCGAACCGGGGGCTCTTCACAAGCAGCGCACCCATGACGCACAGGGCCAGTGTGCCGGCGATGGCGAGGAACAAATGGAGCGGCGCCAGTGCCGCAAGACCCATCTGCATGTCCGACGGATGTACGGCATAGCCGGGCGAAAATACGAGCAGAAAGTTCAGAACGGCCCAGATACCCAAAGCAGCCAACGAAAGGCGCCAATGCTTTTCCGCAAACGCGACAATCCGGAAGACCAGTGGAGCTGCGGCGTAACCGACGTAAAAGAAAACGAAATAGGCGAAGAATTGCGTGACAAGGTAGCTGGGCGGCACATAACCGGTCATCTGCAGTGCCGCGGCAACTGTTATGACGGCCCAGTGAGGCGTGTTGATCCGCCATAACAACTTAGCCACCAGTGAAAACACGGCCAGCATATAGATGAACCAGAGAACCCCGTAAGGTTCGATCACGGCCCACACGAGATCGTGCAACATCTGGTCCGGTTGGCGGCTGAAAATACCGATCTTCAAGCCGATCGAGATCAAAGCCCAGAGCCCGTAGAAATAAAGATAATGGACGATGCGCCGATCCGCGTACCACAGCCAGGGTCTGGCAATGACGTTGGAGAGGAACAGGCCGGAAATAAGAAAGAATTCCGGCATTCGGAAGGGTGTGGCGAAACCAATCGCATAGTGGAGGAACCCGACCTCCCCGGTGTGCTCGCCTGTGTTGTAGGTTGCATACATCATGACAACCAGAGTGATGCAGATCCCTTTGGCCGCGTCGACCCATGGCATGCGGCGCGGCGTTTTCCTGCACGTTCTGCCAGCTAACGCGTTGCCGTCCACTCGTCCGTCCATGAGTGTTTCTCCCGAACATGGGGTTCGACTTTCCCGAAGTCTGAGGAAAAATCATCAATATCTTTTCAAGAATCTTTCGACTTTAAAACTAACATTGTCGTCATGTTTATTAACTGGTTAATCTGAAACTCGATTAATACTTCTGCCATTAAGCTAAACGATATTTGCAGGTCAGGAACTGAGCGATTCTAATGGAAGTACGTCCCGTATTACGGCCCAGCCCAAACGCCATTAATGTGACACAAACGCCTAGTAGCTCCTTGGAAAATTTTATTATGGTCGGTTCATGATTCGCCTCGGCAGACTGTTGGCATATCTTTCCATCATCATGTTGATGATGTCGGGTGGCATGTACACGCATGCTGCGGAAGCACACGATCATGCCGCAATCGCCTCGGATGCTGCTGCTACTGTTGCGCCGCATGCACATACCGACAAGAGCTCACTCGACACATCCGGCGGTGTGGAACTCCACTGCGGCGCGTCAATCCTGTCTCTGGCGAAAGAATACCGGCTGCCCATGTGCAGCAGTGCGCTGGACCTTACCGCGCACGGGGACGCCGCGATCAGACCCGCCAGCCATTCCTTCGATCCTCCCCCGCCACGCACAGCCTCTTGATTCTCTTACGAGCGGCAACGCCGCTTCACATCGAATTCAAGAGGAAATTTACATGAAGAAATCAGTTGTATTTGCCGGATGCGCAATCGCCATTTCCGGTCTGTCTACACTTGCGCTGGCCCATTCGGGCGCGACCGGAATCGTCAAGGAACGTATGGACGGCATGAAGGCCATGAGCGAGGTGGTCAAAACGCTGTCCACCATGATGCGCGGGGATACGACCTATGACCCGGATACCGTCAGAAAGGGAGCAGCGGTAATCCGCTCTCACGCGGGCTCGGATCTGACGAAGCTCTTTCCCAAGGGCAGCCTGGAACACGGGTCCGAGGCAAAACCCGAGATCTGGTCGAACTGGCAAATGTTTTCCGAATTCGCCAGCCAGCTTGAAGTCTATTCCGAAGGTCTTGAGGCTGCGGCCGGCAACGGCCTGATGGCGAACGGCGGTGGCCATATGATGAGCGGCGGCCAATCCGGCATGATGGGCGGTTCCGGGATGATGGGCGGGTCCGGCATGATGGGAAGCGCATCGGGCATGATGAATGCCGATCAGCTTGCGCAAATGCCGGCCGACGGCGTGTTCAACATGGTCACGCAAACCTGTTCGGAATGTCACACCAAGTTCCGTATCGACAAGAACTGACAACATGAAAAGAGTGTTGCTGTTTTTCTCTCTCGCCGCTGTCGTTGTCGCGGCGAGCGGCGCGGCCGTGTTCAAACAACCGATAGATATCGAGGCCAAGGTGCCTCCACTTACCGGTAATGCGGAACACGGGGCCTATCTGGCCCGTATGTCAGGCTGTATCGCCTGCCACACAAACGCGGAACAAGGCGGCGCGCCTCTGGCGGGCGGCCTTGCTCTCAAGACCGATTTCGGCACGTTTTATTCGCCGAACCTGACCACGGACAGGGAAAACGGGATCGGGGACTGGTCGATAAAGGACTTCGCCACGGCCGTTCGCCATGGCGTCTCCCCGACGGGCAAGCCCTACTACCCCGCGTTCCCCTATCCGTTCTACGCAACGTTTTCCGACCAGGATATCGCCGACCTCTGGGCCGCGTTCCAGACTGTCCCGCCGGTTGCTCAACCGTCGAAACAGCATGACCTCGGTTTTCCCTTCAACGTGAGAGACGGATTAAAGCTGTGGCGGGCGGCCTATCTGGACGACACGTCCTTTGTTCCCGATCCGGAAAAGTCCGCGAAATGGAACCGTGGCAAGTTTATCGTCGAGGGTCCCGCCCATTGCGGCGCCTGTCATACGCCTCGCAATTTTGCAGGTGCACGGCAGGCAGAACTGGCCCTGCATGGTGCGGACAAATTGCCGAATGGCGGAAAATCGCCGCCGATCACGTCGACCGCCCTGGAACAAAGAGGGTGGAACATCAAAAACCTGGCCTACGCACTTCGCACGGGCATCCTGCCGGATGGTGACGCCTTCGGAGGATCGATGGGCGAAGTGGTGCGCGACGGAACCCGGTTCCTGCAACAGGACGATCTGGAAGCAATCGCAACCTATCTGATAAACAGGGACTGATCGCCATGTTCTGGACCAGGCGTCATTTCATCAAGTCGGCTTCAGCATTGACGTTATCGGCCGGTATGCCGTCGTTTGTCAGGCCGGTTATTGCCGAGGACGGCTTTCTTGAAATCACGGCTGGTCCATCAAAACAAAAGATTTTCCGGGAGGACGGTCCTTCATCGGATCTGTGGACCTATAACGGCAAGGCGCCCGGACCTGAGATACGGGTGAAGCGCGGTGAACACGTCAGGGTGCGCTTTATCAACAATCTGGAAGAACCAAGCTCCATCCACTGGCATGGCATTCGGATCGACAACGCCATGGACGGCGTTGCGGGATTGACCCAGGCGGCCGTTCCTACGGGTGGCTCCTTCGACTACGACTTCATCGCACCGGATGCCGGAACCTACTGGTACCATGCCCACAACAGGAGCTGGAACCAGGTGGCACGGGGCCTTTACGGTCCACTCATCGTGGAGGATGAGAAGCCATCCTTCGACCACGACCTGACACTGGTTATCGATGATTGGCGCCTCGCCGACGACGGAACGCTTGAGACTGCAAGCCTCGGGAATTTGATGGAATGGGCCCATGGCGGCAGGCTGGGCAATTGGTTGACGGTCAACGGCCGGCCTTCGCCGGAGTACATGCTGCGAAAGGGCGAACCCTGCCGGCTTCGGCTGATCAACGCCTGCAACGCGCGTGTCCTCGAACTCGACCCCAATCGCTTCGGCGGCCGTGTCACGGCTTACGACGGTCAAAGCCTGGGCCGGGCCGAACAGCTGAACTACTCGCCCTTCCTGCTGGGGCCCGCACAACGCGTGGATCTCTTGATCGTGCCGGAGGGAGATTTCGCGATCGAGGAAATCTCCGGCGACCGACCATACGCATTCGCAACATTCCAGGTTTCGGGTACGGCGACCGAACGGGCGGAGCCGATCCTGCCCATGCCGAATGCAATCCCCGAACCCGATTTGACCAATGCGCGCCGTGTCACCCTCGACATGACCGGCGGCGCCATGGGCAATCTGCAGGACATCACTTATCAGGGCAAAAAGCTGGAAGGCGATGACTTTCGCAGAACCGCTCAGGTCTGGGCATTCAACGGCGTCGCCAACATGGCTGAAACGCCGCATTTCTCCGCCACCAGAGATGAAACGGTCATCCTGGAAGTCGAGAACAACACGAGCTGGCTGCACGCCATGCATGTCCACGGGCATCATTTCAAGGTGATCTCGCGCTCAGGAGCAGAGCTGGATGATGGCCAACCCTGGCGCGACACTTTTTTGATCGGAGCCGGACAGAAAGTCGAAATCGCTTTTGTCGCGGATAATATGGGGAAATGGCTGTTCCATTGCCACATGCTTGAACATGCAGCCGCAGGTATGACAACCTGGTTCGAGGTGACCTAGAGCGGGCCGCTCTAGGTCCGTTTGAATTTACGGATGCGATCGCATGCGCACCCTGTTGATCGATATCAATACATTCGATTCACCCGGTGCTATTGTTGTCGCATTGGAGGAAACCGGAACATCCAGATGGCCAATTCCCACCCAGGCAAGTTTCTCAGTCCAGCGACGGCAAGAGGCCGCTCGGCGGGGGTAATTGTGTGCCTGCTCGCCGTGGTGTTTTTGCTGTTTGGCCATATCGAGCCGGCCTCGGATCTAACGGCACAATCGGGCTATTCCATTTCCCTTGCACACCCGGCAAATGGCCATTTGCCTGTACAAACGGCAGATGCGACCGTGCATTGCGCTCATCACGGAAACTGCACTTTCAACGGTGTCATTCCCCAAAGCGCAACATATGATTTCAAATCCGCATCGCCCAACACTCTGGCCGATGACTGGTTCGGCACGCCGCGTGTGATCTCTCCGCCGAAACAGCCTCCCAAAACTTTCCTTGTCTGAAAGCCGCGCCAGGCGGTGACACAGGTGCGCGCCATACTGTGCCTGTGCCGATCTTTACTCGCTGTCGTCCCGCGGACCGGGCAACCATCAACCGGTCAGGTCGATGAGGACGGCTCCATGTGAATGGCCGGACTGATTGTTTCGCAGATCCCGCATTCAAATGGATGAGCACTGAGATCGGCCGCGCCCAGGAACGGGGCCGAGTTTCCGGAAGCGCTCTGCACCTCCCCTTGAAGTCTCACAGCATCGAACCGCCGTCCTTTGAATGGAAGGCCGGGAGAAATCACATGAACAGATACACCTGGATTATCGTCCAAACTATAGCGGCCACGTCGCTCGCATTCGGCACCGCAAGAGCCGCAACCGTCTTTATTCCAGAGGGAAGTGCCGGCGCGGTCGTCGTCGTCGATTCCCAGACCGATAAGGTTGTGAACCGGCTTTCCGAACTGCCCGACGTCCACGGCCTGGGCGGATCGGACGGAAGCCGTTACCTCGTCGCCGGCAGCTTTTCGGAACAATCAGCGGAAGATATGCCCGAGGTCGCCCGTCCGGCCAATGTTTCGGAAAGCGAGCATGCAAAACACCATGGCGCCGGCGCCCGTCAGAAATCACCGGATGGCGCGATCAGCATCCTCACAATCCTTGATGCGTCGACAGGCAATTCGGTTCGACGTCTCGAAGTACCCGGCGCCGTCCATCATGTCTCGGTATCGCCTGATGGCCGGTATGCCGTTGCGACCCATCCCAACGGCGGCGGGGTCAGCATCATCGACCTCAAGTCCCTGACGGTACTTGGCTTCGTCCCAACCGGATCCCTGCCCAATTATGCAGTGTTCAGCCCCGACAGCAGCCGGGCCTATGTTACCAACAGCGGGGACGGAACGATCAGCGAGATCATGGTCGAGCACCAGATGGTACGTCGCACCCTGCCCGCCGGCGACAGTCCGGAGCACATCGTGATGAACGAGGACGGTACGGCGCTTTATGTTGCGAACGTCGACGCCGGCACCGTATCAGAACTCTCAGTTGAAAGCGGAGACATTCACCGATCATTCCAGATCGGCGGCCTGCTGCATGGGCTGGACATCACCGAAGACGGCCAGACGCTTTTCGTCAGCGGCAATGGCGAGGACAAGCTCTCGGCGGTGGATCTGCCCTCCGGCAATATCCGAAGCGTTAAAATCGGCCCTGCCCCTTATCACCTCACGGTCATCGACGGTACTGACAAGCTCTACGTGTCGAGCCGCGACGAACCTCTCGTCTGGGTCGTCGATCGTCGGAACCTGACGAAACTGGGGACCATTCCCATCGAAGGAGAAGGACACCAGATGGTCGTCCTTCATTAAGTGAATTTCCTCTCACTCCGGATCGCCAAAACACACTCTGATCCGCAACAAACGGAGACTACAGATGAAAAAGTTCCTTCTATATTCAGCATGCGTAATCGCAATTGCCTCCATGGCTGGCGCCGCACAGGCACAGCAAGGCAGCCCGATGATGGGAAAGTCCGGTTCAGGCATGATGACGGATCAGGACAATGACCAGACCCGGCCGATGCCCGGCTACGGATACCACAGGCGCGGCAACATGCCCTGGGGCTACGACCGCATGGGACCGGGAATGATGTACGGCCGTGGCGGAGGCTACGGCATGATGGGCGGTCAAGGCTGGGGCTCCGGAATGATGGGACCTGGCATGATGGGTGGCGGCATGATGGGCCCCCAGATGATGATCCTGATGATGGACACCAACGGTGACGGCAAGCTGTCCCTGGAGGAATTCCAGGCGATCCATGGCCGGATGTTCAAGTATCTCGACAAGAACGGCGACGGCCAGCTCACCCCCGATGAGATCCACAAGCATTGGCAGGATGACGACGACGGGGATGAAAGCGGCGACGCCCAATAAGTCCTCGAACTCACCTCCTCATGTCGATACGGGCCCCGGAGGCTTGTCTCCGGGGCCTATCCCGAACCGTCAAACGGAAGGAACAAGACCCATGAAACCTGTCACGATCACCGCATTGGCAAGTGTGCTTACACTCCTGGCTGCGGTGCCGACTGCCTATGCGGCAATGCATGGGAACGAAACGGCAATGTCTCCCCGGCGCATGGTCAGCCCCGGGCTGATGATGCCGCAAATGGACCCGGCCCATGGCCGGGTGCTGTTCGCGAGCAAGGGCTGTGTCGTCTGCCACTCCATCAACGGAGTGGGCGGCGAGGATGCCCCGGCGCTTGATGCCGATACCATGCCGCTGCCGATGAACCCGTTCGAGTTTACAGCGAAGATGTGGCGCGGCGCGGAAGCGATGGTTGCCATGCAACGCGAGGAACTCGGTGCTCCGATCAAGTTGTCCGGCCAGGAGCTCGCCGACATCATCGCCTTCGTCCACGACGCACCCGAGCAGAAGACCTTCTCGGTCGCCGACATCCCCGACTCGATCAAAGCCCTGATGGACAGTGATGAAGAGGGTGGTGACGAAAGTCATGAAGGCACGGCCGGGAAAGACTGAGGCCACATTGCTTACAAATAAATTTCGGCCGGGCAGTAACGTCCGGCCGATAACCTGAATGCTTGTCTCTAGCTTGTGAGAACGCCCAGATAGGCATCGGCCAGAAGGACCGCGAACAGCAGCAGGATGTAGGTGATCGAATAGCCGAAGGTCCGCATTGGCAGCCGTGGATCGGAAGAGACCAGCATGGCCACGGCATAGCGGAGAAAGCCTGCGCCGAGCAGTAGTGCGCCAGCAAGATACAGCGGTCCGGCGAGGCCGAAGCCATAGGGCAGAACGGTCACGGCGACGAGCAGGAGCGTGTAGAAAAACACCTGCCAGCGGGTGTAACGCTCTCCGTGGGTAACCGGCAGCATGGGCAGCCCGGCGTTGCGGTAATCGTCCTGCCGATGGATGGCGAGCGGCCAGAAATGCGGTGGTGTCCAGACAAAGACGATAAGGACCAGCAGCAGCGGCATCAGGTCGATCTGCCCGGTCGCGGCCGTCCAGCCGAGCAATGGCGGCGCCGCTCCGGCCAGACCGCCGATGACGATGTTCTGCGACGTCGCCCGCTTGAGAAAGCCGGTATAGAGGAAGGCGTAGCCCATCAGCGATGCCAGCGTCAGAACCGCGGTCAGCGGATTGACCAAGCTATAGAGAATGCCGAGACCCGATGTGCCGAGTACCGCGGCAAAGAGCGCCGCATTGAGGCCCGACACCTGCCCTTTCGGGATCGGCCGGCGGCGTGTGCGCGCCATGCGGGCATCGATATGGCGATCGAGCAGATGATTGATCGCGGCCGCCGATCCGGCGGCGAGCGCGATGCCGAGATTGCCGAGCGTGAGGGCCCGCGACGGCAGCGTGCCGGGCTGCGCCAGCAACTCACCGACAGCGGCGGTGAAGATCATCACCATGACCACGCGCGGTTTGCACAGCTCGATGTAGTCGGCGGCGCGCCCGCGCGGGGCAAGAGCGAATGCGGTTTGGGCGGCGGCACGGGTCATTGGCCGGCTGCCCGCACGGCGTCATCCCGGTTCGTCTTGGCGATGGGGGGCGCCTCGCGGGTCTCCCGTTTGGCGACCCGGTAGAACCAGACTGTCAGGATGGCATAGACCACCAGCGATGCGGCGAACCAGAACAGCCACCACAACATTGGCTCGGCGGCCTGGGGCACAGTCATATCGGTCATTTTTCCCTCCTCACAATACGAAGAAGACCGCGTAGAGAGCGATCCAGCTGATCACAACGAACAGCCAGAAGGTCGCGGCCGCCTCCACCTGCCAGTGGTTTTCCGCCCGGTATTCCCCGCGCCGGTCCGCCGCGGCGATGATCGCCAGGGCGATCAGTCCGAGCACGATATGCAGCGCGTGGTAGCCGGTGCTCATCACGTAGTTCTCGCCGTAGCGGCCGGTGGCATCGATCGTGAGCGTCACCCAGTCATAGACGATGAGCGCGACCGCCACGGCTCCGGCCAGGGCCGTCAGGCCGAGCATGCCCGCGCCGCGCGCACCTTGGCGCACCCGGGCGAGACCGCCACCGAGTGGCAGCAGGCTCGCGATTAGCACAAGGGTGATGACAACGCCCAGCTTCTGGTTCAACTCAGGCGGATGCCCCTGGCCGGCGAGCAGAAAGCGGGTCGAAAACAGGGTGATGAAGATCATCGTTTCCGCGACAATGACGAGCAGGAACGACCCGCGGAACATGCGGCGTTGCCAGTCCTCCAGCGCGGGAACCGTCATGGTGGTTTCGCTGCTCATCGCGCGCCTCCCTGCGCCGCGGCGGCGCCATCGTCTGCATAGGTGTAGAAGCCGTCGTGAACCTGCGGCTGTTCGGTGAAGTTGCCGTGCGGCGGCGGCGAACTCGTCTGCCACTCAAGCGTCTTTCCGCCCCACGGATTGTCCGGAGCCGACGATCCGGTCATGGACGAGATGAACAGGTTCAAAAGGGACAGGAAGAAACCGATGCCGAGCACGAAGGCCCACACCGATATCCAGGTGTTGATGTTCTGGAGATAGGGCAGGTACTCGGCGACGCGCCGGTTCATGCCGTCGATACCGGCGACGAACATGGCGAGGAACGACATGTTGAAGCCGATGAACACCAGCCAGGCCGCCAGCTTGCCCCAGCCCTCATGATACATGCGCCCGGAATATTTCGGGAACCAGTAATACATTCCGGCAAGCCAGCCGAAGACCATGCCGCCGATGATCGTGTAGTGGAAATGCGCCACCACGAAATAGGTGTTGTGGAGCTGGAAGTCGGCCGGCACGTCGGACAGGAACAGACCGGTGAAGCCGCCGATGAGGAAGTTGAAGATGCTCATCAGGGCAAGCAGCATCGGCGTTTTCAGCCGGAGCCGGCCCTGCCATATGGTTCCGAGCGCGGCCAGGTACATGAAGCCGGTCGGAATGGAGATCAGCTCCGTGGTGGTCATGAACGGGATCAGCCGGGGCTGGGGGGTTGTCGTGAACATGTGGTGCGTCCACACGTAACTCGACAGGAACGTGACGCCGAGCATGCCTGCCACGGCCCAGCGGTAGCCGAACAGCCGCTTGCGCGAGAACACCGGAACGATCTCCAGCCACAGGCCCCAGGCCGGCAGCATGATGATATAGACTTCCGGATGGCCGAACAGCCAGAACAGGTCCTGCCACAGCAGCGGCAGCCCCTGGGCATCGAAGAAATGCATGCCCAGAACCCGGTCGGCCAGACCAAACACCATGCCGGTGCCGATGACCGGCACCCACAGCAGATTGAGTACCGACGTCACCAGCATCGCCCAGACGAACATGGGCAGCCGCCCCATCGAAAGCCCCGGCGCGCGCATATAGAGCGTGGTCGCGATCACGTTGATCGCGGTGAACAGGGACGACAGGCCGAGGCTGAGCACACCCAGATAATAGAGGTCCTGTCCGGCCAGGTCGTCGGCCGCCAGCGGCGCATAGGCGGTCCATCCGGCCTGGAAGCCGCCGACGAGCGGGCTGAGCAGAATGGCTACGATGCCGGGGACGAGGAACCACCAGCTCAGGCCGTTGAGCCGCGGATAGGTCATGTCATCCGCGCCGATCATGACCGGCACGAAATAATTGCCGAACCCGCCGACGATCGCCACCACCGAGACCGCGAACAGCATCAGGCTGCCGTGTATTCCGAAGGCCTCGTTGTAGTGCTGTGCCGACCCGAACACATCGACCTCGGGCGTTGCCAGCTCCAGGCGCATGGCCATGGCGGCAAGGCCGGCGACCAGGAAGGTCGCCGTCGCCGTGACGACATATTGCATGCCGATCACCTTGTGATCGGTGTGGAAACGGAAGAAGCGGGCCAGTCCCTGACCTTCGTCCCAGGCCGGTGCGGGACCGAACCAGGGCCGCGCGCAGGCTTCCCAGACACCGCCACCGAGAATCCACCCGGCGGTTCCCGCGCAAAATCCGGCGACCACCGGCCAGTCCGACGTCAGCTCGCTGCCGGTTGCATATGCGACCAGCCAGCTGGCCGCCAGATAGCCGATCGTCCCCCACAGGACAGCGCGCAGCATCGGCGCCCAGGCATCGAACCGTCCGCGTGATGCCGCCGGCGCGTGCAATGTGCTTGTTTGATCGCTCATTTACGTCTTCCTCCCCACAGAGCCGCCGTGTCCGCGCCTATTGTTTCCGGTCGTTGTCCATTTTCATCGGCATGCCGGACTTGGTGCCGCCCGGCTGGTCCGGCATCGCGTCACCCTGCATGGATCCGCCCGGCATCGACCCTTCTGGCATCGACCCTTCTGGCATCGACCCGTCCGGCATCTTCATGCCGGGCATCGCTCCGTCGGCGTCCGGTCCCGCTGTTTGCGATTTTTGCGGCATGGTTCCGGACATGGCCGGCATATCGCCGTCGCCGTCAGCGTCGTTCTGCATGCCGTCGTCGGGCATGGTCATGCCAGAGCCGTTCATGCCCGATCCCTTCATATTCGACCCATCCATGCCGGGCATGCTGTCGTGCCTGTCCGATCCGGACGGCATGTTCATGCCGTGGCCGCCCTCATCGTGCCCGGCCTCCTTCCGGCTGTCGATCCACTCTGCGAACGCGTCGTTTGAGACCACGCGCACGGCGCTCCTCATTCGCGCGTGACCGATGCCGCAGATCTGCGCGCATTGGGTGCGGACCGTCGGGTCGTCGTCGACACTCGCTTCACGGTTGGGTGTGATGAACAGCGTCCGCGTTTCGCCGGGGATCACCGCCTTCTTGATGCCCCAGGCGGGTACCCAGAAAGAGTGCATGACGTCGGCGGAATTGAGTGTGAAACGGATCGGCCGGTCTTTCGGCACCACCAGTTCGTTCGTGGTCTTGATGTCATACTGACCGTAGCTGTAGTCCCATTGCCACTGACGTCCGGTCACCTCGATTTCAAGCGGATCGGATGCGGTCGCCGCCTGTGCCTTGCCCCACAGGTCTTCCAGACCGGAAATGCCGGGGTGGAGGATGAAGAAGACGTTGAGCACGATGCTCAGCCCGACCCAACCGGCAACGAACGCCCGGCCGCCGGCATATTGCGCCGCCGCAGGTTCGCTGTCGTCTTCAGGAACACGGAAGCGGACGGCGGCATAGGTCAGGATAAGCGTCACCAGGACAAATACGGGTACGGTCGCCCGCAAGAGGAAGAAGATGGCCTCGCCGGTGATTTCGCCCTGTTCGGAAGCGATCATCGGCCATCTTTCGATCGCGGCCTGAACCAGCCCTTCGCCGACGGCGCTGAAGACGACCCACAGCAGGCAGATCCAGATGAGATGATTGCGGGTTTCCCGGCTCATTGCGTTACCCCTTTGTCACCGTGATCGTGCCGTGCATGCCATTGAGGTAATGCTGGCCGGATTGCTGGAAGCAGCCGAAGGTCCAGTCGCCCGGCTTGTCGGGAACGCGGAAGGAAATGGTTACATGTCCGCGCGGTCCCATGACCGGCATGAAGCCCTCGTCGTCATGTTCGTCCATCGCCATGCCGCCCATGTTCATGCCTCCCATGTCCGTGCTGCCCATGTCCATTTTGCCGGACGGCATGTCCCCCTTGGGCATGTCTCCTTTTGACATATCGCCCTTGGACATTTCCTTCGTCTCCGTCCCGTTCATGGCCATGCCGCCCATCGGTTTGCCGCCGGTCTTGCCGGGCATCTTTCCATCCTCCGCGCCGTTGCCCATACCGTTGCCCATACCGTTGCCCATCCCACCGTCCGGCATCGACATGCCGGTCTTTCCCATGGACTTCATGTCGCCGCCGTCGGTCGACATGTCGCCGCCGCCCATTTCCATGCCGCCCATATTCATGTTGCCCATGTCCATCGCGCCTTTCGCCAGGACCGTCTTGGGATCGATTCCGGTGAGTTTCGCCGCGCCCGGCATCAGCATCGTCAGGCCGGTTCCCTCGACGAGCTGGATTTCCACGCCGTCGAAGAAAGGTGTTTCGAATCCGTCGGAAACGGCGGGGCCGAAGGCGGTCGGTTCGGTATTCGGTGTGCGCCCGACCATCCACTCATGCGGTTTGGCCGGATGAGACCCGGAGTGATTGATCAGGGTGACGGTAACCAGGTCGCCGACATGCCAATTCATGTGGGCCGGCGAAAAGTTGTAGTCATTCATCGAGATGATGTAGCTGTGATCAGGAGCATTATTCGCGGTGGTGTGTCCGCGCGACTCATAGATGCCACCAAGGAGAACAGCCAGAACTGTTCCGCTGATTAAAATATTCGACCGCGACACTGCGCGTATCCGAGGTTTGTTTTTCTTTTTCATTTACCTCTCCCCCAATTTACGTCATTTCATGTATTCTAGGGAAAACAAGTCTCCGCGCGAAAGCCGCAGAACGGGGGACAGTTGTCCCCTGAAACGGGGACACCCGGAGGACGCGACCATGGCAACGACAACCGCACCGTCGTCTGAACTGCTGCGTCGGATACGCTGGCCGGCGGTCATGGCCGCCGCCGCGGCTGGCCTGATACCGCATATTATTTTGCTCTACAGCGCTGCGATCATCCGCCTTGAGACGATTGTCGTCATTCACGCGATCGTTGTTCCGACCTTCACCTGGATCGCCTTGTGGCGGCTCGAGCAGCGCGCCGAAAATCTTGAGGCGGCAAACGAGGAATTACGTCAGAGTGCGCGCGCGCTCGCACGCCGAAACGAGCAGATCGATGCCCTGAACACCGCTTGCCGGTTATTGGCCGGCACCCCGTCCATTGCCGCGGTTTTGCAGCCGCTCACCCACATGGCCCGGCGGGTGGCCCAGGCCAGAAGCGTAACCCTCACGTGGCGTGGCGAAGCGGATGCAGGCCCGGTCGCTGAAACGGCGATGGCTTTTCCCGACACCGCCGACAGCGGTGATCCCGACGATCACGGCATCCCGGTGTCCCAAAAAATTGATCTGATGGATGCCGATCATCGCCTCGGTACGCTTGAGCTCTCCGATGCGGCAACCGACGAATTCACGCGCAACAGTATTGCGGTGCTGGCATCGGAAATCGGTCTCACGTGGCGGCTGCGCCATGTGGAAGGCCATACGCTTTCCGCCTTGTCGGATGCAGCCGCCCAGCCGCGTGATCTCGACGGTGAACGACAGGCACAGCACCTTCTGGCAGCCGTCAGCAAGGCCGTGGAGGCGCGGGGTGCCGGGCTTTATATTCGCGACGACGGTGCGTGGCGGTGTCGCGCGGCCTATGGCGGCGCCGGCGATACGCCGCCATCCGTTCCGCCTTCCGGTGCCGGGATGTGGCACAGCGCGGATGGCCGGACACTGTTTCTCAAGGGCCCGGCGGATGGTGTGCTTGCGTTATATGGAGTTAGCGGGGGGAACCGCGCCATGCGCGCGCTTAACATCCCCCTGCTGCGTGTGCTCACCGGCCACGGCGCATCTCTGTTGAGGGTCACCGACACCTGCCGGGACCTGTTGTGGAATGAACGTCAGCGCATCGCCCGGGATCTGCATGATGACGTCTGCCAGACGCTGGCCTTTCTGCATATGCAGCTGGTGCATCTTGCCGATCTGATTGCGGCCGGACGTCATGCGGAAGCCGCGACACGTGCCGGCGAATTGCGAAGCGATGCACTTGATGCATATGACGCCGCGCGCCGCGCGGTCGACGGCTTGCGCCAGCAACCCGCGCCTGATGAGGAAACCGGGGTTTTTCTCGCCCGTGTGGCGCATTCGACCTGCGAACGGTTCGACCTGTCGCTCGAATTGGATGCCGATCCTGTCGACCTTGGCCGGGAAAGTGCCTGGCAGCTTGGGCGTATTCTGCAGGAGGCCATTACCAACGCCGCCCGGCATGGCGAAGCGCATCGCATTCACGTCGGCCTGCATGAAAGGGATGGCGGGATCGAGCTTGTGATCGAGGATGATGGCGGCGGTGTCACCGGTGACGGCGCGGATGGCGGATCGTCCGCGCCGCATAGCCAGCACGGGCTGTCAATCATGCGGGAGCGCCTGTCGGCCCTTGAGGGAACCCTGGAGATTCTGGATGGCGCCGCTGGCGTTCGCGTGGTCGCCCGCTTGCCCGGCGCGCCGGGACAGCAAGGGGAGGTGCACGCGTAAAGAGGCCGGGAATGGCCCGGCGGTGGAGCATTCCGTGTCCGGAGGGGAGCCGGAGAATGCGCCGACAGATTTGAAGCGGGCAACCTGACGGCCTTGTCCGAGGTCCGGTTGCTCCTTGGAGGGAGATGCCATGCGCATTCTGATTGCCGACGATCACCCGATATTTCGCGGCGGCCTGCGCCGCGTGCTGGAGGACTACGGCCACGAAGTCATTGCCGAATGCGACCACGGCGAAGCCGTGATGGCGCGTATCGGGGTCATGCGGCCGGATCTGATCCTGATGGATCTGCAGATGCCCGTCCAGGATGGTGTTGCCACCCTGCGCCGTCTGGGCGGCACGCCGCCGGCTGTCGTTCTCACCGTGTCCGAGGATGAGGATGATCTCCGCCGGGCCATCGATGCCGGGGCCTGGGGCTATCTGCTGAAGAGCACCGAACCGGCCGAACTGGTCCGCACCCTGGAAAGCGTCGCCAGCGGTTACCGGGTTTATCCGAGCAGGCTGGCCCTGAAGACCGAGGCCTCGGGAAAAGCAGGAAACACCCCCAAACTAAGTGACCGTCAGAGGCAAGTGCTCGACCAACTAATCCAGGGCCGGACATTGCGTCAGGTCGCAGATGCCCTTCAAATTTCCGAGCACACGGTCCGAACCTACCAGGAACGTCTGCTGGAGAAATTCGGTGTTGGCTCACGTGCCGAGCTTATCTTTCGCGCAGGCGGGCACCCGCTTCATTCCATGCATGAGAAATACGAACACGGCTCAACTCTCGCGGCAGTCCCGGAAAACCCTCGAAAATAAGCGGAAAACCATCACTTCCTTACCCATTCATCGGCCCCTGACCGTTCGGGGGCTAGTCAGGGAACCCAAGGTCAATCAGCCTTCCGGCTTTTGCCATGGAAATTCTAGATGCGGACTTTAAATGGGCGAGGTTGTCTTCGATCGCCTAGGTCGTATTGCGGGACCTCGATGAAACAATCGTGATTTGACGTTCCTCTCGCTGGATAGCCCAAACTCCTGGAAAATAAGGCACTCCGGTGCAGTTTCGGGGACGACCTTTCCGGCATCGTGATTTTCTTTGCGCGGCCGGAACCGGGACGAAGCGGAAGTCCGTCATCCGCATCGTATACCCTCCAATCACCGAATCTGATGTTCAGGTGAGTTCCCGGCGCCTTACAACCAAGCGGCAACACGGAGGAGGATCCGCAGTGATAGAGGGCTATGAGGAATGGACGGGACTGTGGTCCTATGCGGTTCTGATTATTGTGTTGGGAGCATGGGGCGCCTACCACTTCCTGGCGCCGAAAAGCTGGCGCGAATGGGCAGGGACCGGGCTTGTTCAGAGCTTTATCATTGCGCTCTACGCGGAAATGTACGGGTTCCCGCTCACCTTGTATTTTTTGGCTGGCATTCTGCCAGCGGAAACGACTCTGACCCACTCAAGCGGCCATCTCTGGGTGACGCTCTTGGGATATGGCAGAACAGGTGCAACGATCATAACAATCGTCAGCGCTGTATTTATTTTGGCCGGGCTGCTTCTGATCGTAAAGGGATGGGTCAAGATATACTTTCTCGGCGATCGACTACAGACTGACGGGGTCTACAGTCTCATGCGTCACCCCCAGTACACCGGTATATTCCTATTGATCTTCGGACAGGTGCTGGATTGGCCGACGCTTCCGACGCTAGTACTGACACCAGCCATTGTCTGGCTCTACGTTCATCTCGCGCAGAAGGAAGAAAAGCGGCTGCTTCGACAGTTCGGTGACAGTTACACCGAATATCGGCAACGCGTACCGATGTTCTTCCCGAAACGGGACAACCTCTATCAATTCTGGACGCAAAGCGAGGTATGACACATCGAAGAAAGTCCCGTGCGCCTTTGCTTCCCGACTTCGGTCATGGTGGCAGACGTCCGGCATTGTGGCGGTCCAAAGCGCGATCGGAATCCTGAGACCGATCGCGCCTGGAAGATGTACATCGTCAGGATCGGAACGCCGCCGGCAGAAATGCGTCATGGAACGTCCGATGCAGATGTCAACGGAAAGGCATCTACTCCTTGAGTTCGATGACCGTCAGGTTGCCGTTGATCCGGTCCGCCGAGAACTCAATCTCCTGGCCTTCGCGGACCTTCTCCAGCATGGCCTCGTCGGCCACGCGAAACACCATGGTCATCGCGGGCATGTCGAGGTTCTTGAGTTCCTCGTGAATGATGGTGACCTTCTTGCCCTTCAGGTCGACCTTCTTCACGGTCCCCCTGGTATAGTCCGTGGCAAAGGCGGCGGTTGCGGCAACGGTGCCCAGGACCGCTGCGACGAGGAAACCGGTAAGCTTGTTCATTTCATTCTCCTGATAACTAAGACAGATTTCGTTCACTTGTGTCCGGCATGGCCGGAATGGGAGGAGCCGGAACCAACCGTACGGGACGGCTGCGGTGCGGCCACGGGAGAGTCCGCCCGGCTGGCGTCCGGCAGGTCGCCGGTCCACTCCCAGGCCTGGGTTCCGGGCGGATTTTCGTACCAGCCGGGATCGCTGTAATCGCCGGCGGAGATGCCTTCGCGCACCTTCACGACGGAGAACATGCCGCCCATTTCAAGCGGACCATGAGGCCCCCAGCCCGCCATCATCGGCACGGTGTTGTCCGGGATCGGCATGGCCATCTCCGCCATTTCCGCCATACCGTTGGTGCCCATGGGCATATATTCCGGCTGAAGCAGGCGGATCTTGCGCGCAAGTGCCGTCTTGTCCGCCCCGATGAAGGTCGGCACGTCATGGCCCATGGCGTTCATGGTGTGATGGGACTTGTGGCAATGGATCGCCCAGTCCCCTGGATGTACGGCGTCGAACTCGTAGGCCCGCATCGCGCCGACCGGAATGTCGATCGTGACTTCCGGCCAACGGGCTTCCGGGCGCACCCAGCCGCCGTCCGTGCAAGTGACCTCGAAGTCGTAGCCATGCATGTGGATCGGATGGTTGGTCATGGTCAGGTTGCCGACACGCACCCGGACCCGGTCGTTCTTCGCGACCACCAGCGGGTCGATGTTGGGGAAGATCCGGCTGTTCCAGGTCCACAGGTTGAAGTCGGTCATGGTCATGATCTTCGGCACGTAGGAGCCAGGATCGATGTCGAACGCGTTGAGCATGATCAGGAAATCGCGGTCGACCGGCATGAAGGCCGGGTCCTTCGGATGCACGATGAAAAACCCCATCATGCCCATGGCCATCTGGACCATCTCGTCCGCATGCGGGTGGTACATGAAGGTCCCGGATTTCACGAGGTAGAACTCGTAGACGAAGGTCTTTCCCGGCGGAATGCCTGGATGGGACAGCCCGCCGACGCCATCCATGCCTGAAGGCAGAATGAGGCCGTGCCAGTGCACCGATGTGTGTTCGGGGAGCCTGTTGGTCACGAAGATCCGGACCCGGTCTCCTTCCACCGCCTCGATGGTCGGGCCGATGGACTGACCATTGTAGCCCCAGAGATACGCGGTCATGCCTTCGGCGAGTTCCCGTTCCACCGGTTCCGCGACCAGATGGAACTCCTTCACGCCGTTGTTCATGCGGAAGGGCAGCGTCCAGCCGTTCAGGGTCACCACGGGATTGTAGGGCACGCCTGTGTCGGGGGCGCCTTTGGGAGCCTGGGTGGCCGGTCCGTCCATTATGGCTGCCTCCGGCAGGCCCATGTTGGCCGTTTTCGCCCATGCGGCGGTGGATACGAGGGCGGCTCCGGTTGCGCCCGCGCCCAGAAGCTGACGTCGGTTCATCATCATCCTGTTCCTTTGACCGGTATCCATCAGTGACCTCCCCCTTCGGCCGCAGCCACGTTGATGGCGGCACCGGTGCGGGCGCCCTCCATCGGTCCCGCACCGAAGGTGGCGGCCGCCAGATCCGCTTCGGCGAGCCAGAAGTTTCTGCGGGCGTTGACGGCCATCAGCTGGGTGTCGATGCGGGCCCGGGTATCGGCGAGAAGGTCGAAGGTGTTGGTGATCATGCCGTTGTAGGTCAGCAGGCTTTCCTCCTCGACCGCCTTTCGAAGCGGCAGCACGGCGTCGCGGTAATGTCGGGCGATCTCGTGGGAGGACCTGTAAGCGGTGTAGGCCGAGCGGGCTTCGGAGCGGATGTTCACCGCCTTTTCCGCCAGGCGGTTCGCCGCCTGCATGTAGGCGTATTCCGCCTTGCGCATCCGCGCCTTGCCGCTGTCGAATATCGGAATGGCGAATTCCAGCTCGATCTGGGGCGTCACGATGGTCTTTTTCGTCTTCTTTTCCTCCAGATCCGGGCCATTGAGCTCGTATTCGGTCTCGATTTCCCGCTCCGCCTCCACGCCGGCGATCAGTTCCAGATCGGTGACGTATCTGGTGGCTTCCGTCAGGCGATAGCTTTTGGCGACGGCCTCCAGTTCAAGCCGTGCGACCTGCAGGTCGATGCGGTTGCGCAGCGCATCGGCCTCGATCGTCGGATTGCCGCGCGGAGCCCTTGGGAGTGCAGGCAGGCTGTCGGGCACGAAATATTCGACGTCCTGCCCCCACAGTCCCATCAACCGGGTGAGCCGCTCCTTTGCCAGCCTTGCGGCCAAACGGGCTTCCGCCTTCTGGCCGGCCAGTTCCGCATAGAAGGCGTGCTCACGCGCCTGCCCGGCCTTGGGCATGGCCCCCGTCTCTCCCAGCTTCTGGGCGAGTTCCGATGCCGCGTCCGCGGCAACCTGAGCCTGGTTGAGATTGGCGACCGTTTCGAATGCGGCAACCGCATCAATCCATGCGCGCCGGGTCTCGGCCGCAAGCGCAAGCGTATCGCCGATCGCAACCGCCTGGGCCTGGCGAAACCGGGCGTCGGAAACATCGACCCGCTGCTTTTGCGTCGCAAGCGACACAAGGTTGGCCGCGACCGCGCTTTCGATTGAGCGAAAGCCGCTGATCTCGGGATGTGCCAAACCGAAGAGACCGACGGAAACGATCGGATTTTCAAGCATCGTGTCCTGCCATGCGTCGGCCGCGCTCATGCCCAACGCCGCATAGGACGCCTGAAGTCCGCGATTGTTCAAGAGGGCAACCTGGACCGCCGTCTCGGCGTTGATCGTCTTCTTGTGCACCATCTTGCGGACCCGTTCCGAGACCGCCCTCGACTGGGCCGCATTCTCGATCCAGACGGTTTCCTTGCTGCCGGTCCGCGCGGACGTGCCGGCAGAAACCGCCCGGAACCCGGGTTTTGCTTCGGAATAGGTAGCAACCTGCTCGGCCGAGACGCACCCCGCCAACAGGGCGGCCGATGCCACCCACAGAAGGGGTTTGGTTGGGGTTCTCATCACGACCCACCTCCCCGGCCCGGTGCTTGCCGGTCGTTGAGCTGGCGCCATGAGCCGGGTTCAACAGGCCCCCGGGCCGTATAGCCCTCGGTCACCGAGGGCGGATAAAGGGCGTGGATGGCGGCACCCGGGTCTTGCGGACCGGGTCCCGCGGACAGGTCCGGCAACGGTGCCGTGGCTGCGCAGCCGCCGACCAACAGCGGCGAGAGCGCAGCAAAAATGCTTAGTCTCATTGAAACTCACTGATCTCGATATGCGGAGCCCCGCCTCGGCAAAGGCGGTGCGCGATTTGCCCGGGTCAGACCCCGGTGCGAGATCAGTGTTTGGGTGGGTGGTCTACCCGGAAGCTGGACGTTTCCGTCAGCGAACCGGCCATCGGCGAATATGGCGCCAGTACCTTCCATCGGGAAAAGACCGGAACCTGAAGGATCGCCAGATCGGCAAAGCAGGACGACGGACAGCAGGTCTCCGAAGACGGTTTGCCGTCTTTCGCAGATTTTGCGGCAGGACAATCAGCTGCGAGGGACTGTTTATGACCGGGGACCTGCGCATGGTGCATGTGATCCACGGCCCCGGCCGCCTGGAGGTTCTCTATGGAGGACTTTTCGGCCAGGACATGCGCATTCGCTCCCGAAACAAGTGTTCCGAGGAGAAAGACGCCAGCAATGAGGATATGAAGCAGGTTGCGCACAGGTCACCTAGCCGGAGAACAGATATCTTCTATCGAGGGTACCAACAGGCAGCAATTGAAATATCCGTGACTGCAGCCTTTCCGCCCTGTTTCCAATTCAGGCATGAATACGGTGCCCTATGACCGCGGATCCGCGGATTTGCCGTTGACCATGTCATGCTGCGCGCGAATGTCTTCGGGCCACTGATCCTTTATCCAGGCAAGCACGGCGATGATTTCCGCATCGCTCAGCGTACCTTCGAAGGCGGGCATGTTCGATTTGAAATTCTCAAGGCCAATGGCTTTCGCGGTTCCGTATTTCGTGATCTCGAAGAGGAGTTCGTCCGCGTGATGCCAGGTGTGGCCGGTTTCGTCATGCGGAGGCGCCTTGAGCGTTCCGTCCGTGTTGCCGGACTGCCAGTCGGGCTCACCCTCCAGGTCCGCTCCATGACAGGAGGCGCAGTTCTGCGCATAAATTTCGGCGCCCAGACGAAGCAGCCCCGGATCAACAGGTTCACGTATCGCGCTGTCCGCACCGGTGCCGCGGGTCCAATAGACCCCGGTCCCCAATGCCGCCACTGTCAGAAGTCCCGCCAGAACATACGGAACCTTTTTCGATCCGATCATGAAAGCACCACGACCGGCGACCCGACAGGAACGCGCCCGTAAAGGTCGATAATGTCCTGGTTCATGAGCCTCACGCAACCGCTGGATACCGCGGTACCGATTGTCCAGTATTCCGCCGTTCCATGCAGGCGGTAAAGCGTATCCTTGTCGCCTTCAAAAATATAAAGGGCCCTTGCACCGAGCGGATTTTCCAATCCGGGGGCCATTCCGCCATTCCGCCAACTCCATTGTTCGAGTTCCGGCTGGCGCTCGATCATCTCGTCGGGCGGGGTCCATTTGGGCCACTCCGCCTTGCGCCCGATACGCGCCCTGCCCGCCCATTCAAATCCGGCGCGCCCCAGGCCGACGCCATACCGCATGGCCTTGCCGTTTTCCTGGACGAGGTAGAGGTGAAATCTGAACGTGTCGACGACCAGGGTGCCGACTTTTTCGGATGTCCTGTAGTCAACCTGCTGGCGGTAGAAATGATCGGGCACCTTTTTAAGATTGATCGCCGGCAGCGGAAACCGTTCTTCCGGCATGGCGCGGTACATGGACAAATAGGCAGGGTCGTCAGACAACGACACCGGCACTTTGGAAGTATTGCCGGAAACACAACCGCTGACGGCGAGCCCGGTTAGGCTCGCCGACCCGGCAAGAAAAGAGCGTCTTGTCAGATTACGCATGCAACTGCCGTCACTGACCGGCCTGGAAATACGGCTTCGCGCTTTCGGAATCCTTCTGACCAAGAGCGTAGACCGTGTACTTAGCGTCCTTGTCATAGCCCATGCCGAGGGACCCGCTTGGCATGCCGGGCACCGCCAGGCCGCGAATATCGGGCCGTTCGCTCATCATTTTGTCGATGGCTTCCAGCGGCACGTGGCCTTCCAGGATATATTTCGTGCCGTTGCCCATCACGGCGGTGTGGCAGGCTTCCATGTTCTCCGGAATGCCCGCCTGTTTCTTGATCGCGGACAGGTCTTCCATATCCTCGACAATGACCTTGTAGCCGGCTTTTTCAACGGCATCCGTCCAGGTCTTGCAGCATCCGCACCAGGGCGTCTTGAAGACCGTGATGGTGTTTTCCTCTCCGGCGTGAACCGGCAGGGAAAACAGGGAGCCGGCAAGGATTGCGGCCGCGAAGAGATGAATCCTAGTCATTTTCTTTAGTCTCGCTCGTTTGCGTGGAGTGACATGATTTGCCCGTGAAGCGGTGCATCACGAGATGCATGCCGATGCATCCCAGCATCGGCACGCCCAGAAGAAGTGTTTGTCCGATTGTCTGCCCTGCGGGTGCGGACCAGATCAGAATTCCCGTTCCCGCCACCATGGCGGCACAGCACGCCATCATGAAAAGATTGTGCCCGCTCAGAAGACCGCGAAGCGAAAAGCCGCCTTTTGCCGGGGGCTTTCGCCGTGTTAGCGACACCCCGGTTCCGGAGGTGGTATCTTCAATCGTCATTGGATGATGACCTTTGCGCCTACGGGAACGCGCTCGAACAGGTCTTCGACATGCGCGTTGATCATGCGGATACAGCCGTTCGATACCGAGCGGCCGATGGAAGACGGCTGGGTGGTGCCGTGGATCCGGTACATGGTGTCCCGACCGTCCCGGTGCAGATAGAGGGCCCTGGACCCGAGCGGATTGTTCGGCCCTCCCGGCACGCCGTTCGCGTACCGGGCATATTTTTTCGGACTTCGCCTGATCATGTTGTCGGTCGGCCGCCAGTTGGGCCATTTCGCCTTGCGGCCGACCACAGCCTCGCCCTTGAGCGAAAGGCCTGCACGCCCGACACCGACGCCATAGCGGCGCGCGGTTCCGGCGCTTTCCACGAGATACAGGAAGTGGTTCCCGGTTTCGATGACGATCGTCCCGGGTTCATAACCGGCATAGGAGACCGTTTGAGGTTTGAATTCGGGATTGATTTTGAACGGCTTTTTTGCAGTCGAATGCGCGAAAGCCGGCATGGTCGCGGTGACCAGCGCAGCGCTGGCTCCAGCCAATAGCAGTCGTCGGGTAAACATCGTCCAACCTTTGAAAACAGTGACAAGTCGGCAACCGGTGTCATTGACCCGGCGTGCGCCGCAGCGATGTCAGGCTGTTATCGGAGGTTGGTCAGTACCGTAGTGAACACTCGGGTGGTAACCGGGCGTCGATTGTTCTTCGGCCGGTTCGGAAATCCGCATGACAGGCATCCGGACGATCGCAACCATGCCCAGACAATCCATAGGGCAATTCGACCCGTCGACCGGCCCCTTCGAACCTTGCGATTTCGTGCAGCAGTTCATCGCGTCGCGTGCGTGAACGGATGTGGACGCAATTTTAAGGTCGGTCGCTCCCGTCTGGTGCGTCTCCAGAGCCACCGCTACCGGCGAGGCAAACGCAGTGCCATGTGCCGCCATGGAATGGATGCCGGCAACGACAAGGATCAGGAGTGCTGTCAACAAACTGCGCATTCGTATCTGATAGCTCACGCGAACCAATATTTCCTTACCCGGAGGCTCACAAATGAGTGAGCATTCCGCAATTCGGCTGCCCCCTGCCGCGGCCAACCATTCAGCGCCCGCCATAGTTTCTTCTTCACGGAAGACATCCGAATTACAAAATTCGGGGTTCCAGCAGGTGGAAGGTCAAGCGCTTTTTGGGATGGCCCGCTAATGATCCCCATGGTGGCCATGCTCCGCAGACCGGCCGGCAAGGGACAGGAAGCCGTATTCGAATATGAAAACCAGGGCCATGCCGGCCACGGCCGTATAGACGATGAGCGGATCGTCCCGCCATTTGATGGCGAGAAGGGCGGCAAGGACGACAAGATCGAAGACGATCGCGCAGATCATGATCCAGCCCGATGCATCGATTTCCCGGCGCAATCCCCGGAACACGCCCCAATGGATCAAAATGTCCATGACGAGATAGAAAAAGGCACCGAGCGACGCGATCCGGCTCAGGTCGAAAAAGACCGTCAGCAGCGACGCGATCACCACGGTATAGACGAGCGTATGGTCGCGGATCCTGCCCGGCATGCCGAAATGGCTGTGCGGGATCAGTTTCATGTCGGTCAGCATTGCGAGCATGCGCGAAACCGCAAAAATGCTGGCGATTAGCCCGGATGCGGTCGCGACGATAGCCAGGAGAACGGTCAGGTAAAAACCGATCGGACCAAGTGCGGGTTCGGCCGCCTCCGCCAGCGAATAGTTCCTGGTCTCGATGATCTTTTCCAGCGACAGGGACGACCCGACCGCCAGCGCGACCAGGAGATAGACGACCACGCAGATACAGATCGATATGACGATGGCCCGGCCGATATTGCGATGCGGTTCGGTGATCTCCGCGCCGCTGTTGGTGATCGTGGTGAAGCCCTTGAAGGCCAGGATCGACAGGGCGATGGAGGCGACAAACCCGGCAATACCCTGGTTGTCGCCGGTCCCGGTGGCCTCAAAGGAAATGCCGGAGGCCCACAGGGCGGCGACGCCGAACAGCGCGATGCCGGCGACCTTGATGACCGCCATGACCACCGAGAACAAACCGACCGACCTGTTGCCCGCGGCATTGACCAGATAGGCGAAGACGATCAGGCCCACCCCGAGAATGGCAGTCAGGACTTCCGACTGGCCGATATCGAGACCGCGCAAGACATAGCTGGCAAATGTCCGGGCGACGAGGCTTTCGTTGATCACCATCGACAGCGCCATCAGCAGGGCCGCGCCTGCGGCAACCGTCGACGGACCATAAGCCTTTTGCAGGATCATGCCGATGCCGCCCGCCGAGGGGAACGCATTCGACATCTTGATGTAGGTGTACGCGCTGAAGGCAGTGACCACCGCGCCGGCGATGAAGGACAGGGGAAACCAGGGACCGGCGAGTTCAGCGATCTGACCCGTCAACGCGAAAATGCCCGCGCCGATCATGACACCGGTTCCCATGGACACCGCGCCCGGCAGCGTGATGCTGTTTTCCTGATATTCCTTGCTCACCACCATCTCCCCTTGAAGAACACTCTATTTGGTCTAACGGTCATCGGTCCGTCTTGTTCCCGGCCGTCGAAGCGCAACCTTCCTGATTGCTCCGATCATGACCGGAACGAGCGTGATCAGCCCCAGGCCGACAACGGTCCACAAGGACATCTTGAATTCCCCGGATGTCGCTTCATAGCCGAGGTGGGCCAGAACAAAGCTGGCGGGCAGGACTCCCGCCAATGTGGCAAGAGCGAACCGCCAGGCCTGCAGGCAGCTGAGGCCGGCGGCATAGCTGATCATGTCGAAGGAGACGAACGGCAGAAGCCTGCTGACAAACACCGTTGCCATGAGCGCATGCTGCGACCCCAGCAGCCCGGCATCCAATTTATCGCCAAACCATTTCCGGATGACATCCCTGCCGAGCAAACGGGACAGGGCGAAGGCAATCATGGCGCCGAGTTCGGCTCCTGCGACCACATAACCCGTTCCGAAATAATGTCCGTATGCCGCACCTGATGCCAGGGCGATGGGCGCACTTGGAACAGGACTTACGACAACGGCGACCGCCATCAATCCAACGATCAGGACCGGGCCCCACAGTCCGGCCCGGCCGACCCAGGACACGAGGTTGTCGTAGGTCAGATACCGTTGAATTTCTCCCCAGATGCCCGAATACCATGCAAGCAATCCCGTGGCGGCTATCACAGTCGCGGCAATAACAAGACGGCGGGTTGGTTTCGTGGGCATAAGGGTCGTCTCAAGCCGTGTCGACGCTTCCAGGCATGAGCCTTCCATTTTCTCGAGTTCATGAATCCGATTTCCGGAAACTGTTCGATCACAGGCGAACGGTCCAAGCGGTAGTGACCGGCTATTTGGCCAGATACTTCACGAGGGCGAGGACCGCCAAAACGACCAAAACGATAATGAGCAGCATCCACAAGCCGCCAAATCCAAATCCCATCATTTGCGAGTTTCCTCTTTGCGCCGCGCAGCTTGTGCGCTTCTCATCGCATTTCCCGAGTTGAAGTACTGCTTCATGGAAAAGCTCCCGCCACGGGCGTCATCTTCAACTCATCGCAATGGATCCGGAAACAATCGAGGCTATGAGCCTTTCCGCCAATGCATGGCGCCCTTAGGCGGGTGACCTCGAAGCTCCTTCAAGGTCGGTACACCTTCCACCCACTAGAAGGTCAAGCGGGACCCGCCATCGAATTCGTAAAGCCATTCAAAACAAAGTTACCCAGCGACCATGCGGTCGCTAAAACAATTTCCGCAGCCGTATGAACAACTACCGAGACAACGACAATGGCTACGCTTTGGTAACCAATCGGCTTCGATATCGCCCCTAAATGTTCCAGAATTCAGCGGAATGACCGAGGTCCACAGATACGATCATAACTGGAAGGGTTGGGTGATTTGTGCCAGATTGATGCCATCTAGTTTCGATGCGAAGATGTAGCGAGCAACTTAGGAAGCAACCGGCCTAATCGCCGCACGAGTTAGCGGGAATCAATGCCATGAATCAATGGTCAGGTAAAGATTCACCGAACTCACTGAACTTACGCCTGAGCATAGGTGAGACTCTTTGCATGCAGCTGTCCAAAGCTAGCCAGATTCATCTCCGGCGCATTGATCCTTCGCAGAACATGCGCCGCTTCTACTGCCTCACCGTTCAGCCTACCCTGTTCGGCGGAGAATCCTTCAATCGCAATTGGGGCAGGATCGAATCGCGTGGTCAGACCATGATGGAAACATTCGACTTGGCCGATGATGCGGAATTGGCATTCGAGCGCTTGGAACGCAGAAAAAACGCCGAGGATATCGCAACGCCTTTCTCGGGAGATCGTGACGCTAGATCTGTGTTTGCCAGTCGACGTGATGAAGGCCCTGCCTGGTGGCAAGGCCCTCTGCTTAAACGGTCAGTCGCGGTTGCCGTTCGGGCGGGACCAGATCAGCTGCAGGCCTTCCTGGCCTTCCACCTCGATGAGGGTGGCGTAAATGGGTGCGGGGAAGCTCGGATCGTCCAGCTTGACTGAGATGTAGTCGCGCTCGGTGCCCTTCGCCTGCTTCTGCCACCCGGCTCCGAGTTCCACCGCACCGCTGAAGATGCGGAACTGCGGGCCATTGTCGGAGGAGTTTTCGACGCGCTCGAAGCGGGCTTTGACGTTGAGGGCCAGCGTCTTGATCTGACCGGTGAAGCCGTTCTTGGTCGAGGTGAAAGTGCCGATGTTTGCCATTGTCTTCATCCTTTCGATGTTTCGGGCCACGCCCATCGCGGCCTCGATGGCCGTCGAAGAGACCGGGAACGATCGGCGCGCACCCATAGGGCCGGAATGAAATGGAGGACGGCGGGGGAGACACTTTCATGTCCCGCGAGGAATTCGAACAAAGTTCGATGGGGAAGAAAGTTTCGGACCGAAGTTGCGACCAGCCGGTCGAGGCGAAGCCGGTTTCCGGTTAGACATGCCGTAATCGAGACCGCTTTGGGCGGCGCCTATGTAACATTTGATGGGGATGAAGACCGGCAATCATCACGTCCGGCCCACTGAACGACGGCGGGAATGACATCCATCCATGCCTCGACGTCGCGATCGCGCATCTCGCGCCATCGAACATTGTCGTGAGGCGGGCATTCGATGCAGGCCGATTTCGGGGGATCTGGATAGCCGCGCTCACGCAGCCGTCGATCCGACCGCGCCATGCGCGGCTATCACGGCAAGCGTCGTCGACCGGACGGCTACGCCGAGCGACGACGCCCCAAGCCGCATGGCTAATCGCCCCCCGCAGTTGCATGCGAAAGACAAGCCATCAGGCCGCCTCCCACTCTTCGCTGATCTTTGCGGGTTGTAGCCCGTGCAGATATGTCACCGCGCGCTGCGCATGCGCCGCCGCCTGAAAAATCGCCCGCTTGTCGTCCTTCAAGACCCGCAACCAGGACTGCAGATAACTTGCTTGATCGGGCCGAGGCTCGAGTTCGGGCGCGATCCCGAGATCGGCACATAAGAAGCAGCTTCCTAATTCGGCAATGAGTTCTTCGCGGGCGCGTTCGGAGCGATCCTTGTGATAGCGGGAAAGATCGCGTCCGACGCGGTGCGCTGGCGCCGTCCAGTGGGTGGCCTCATGGCTCAGAACGGCGACGTACGATTCCGCATCCCGGAAGCTCTCGAAAGGCGGCATCTGGATGTGGTCGCTCGCGGAAGCGAAGAAGGCTTTCGTTCCGCCGTGGCGGATCACCGCGCCGGTGTTCTCAAAGAAGCGGTCGGCATGGTCGATCCGTGACACCGGATCGATGATCCGGTCCGGCCGGTGATAATAGTGATCCGGCAGGCCATCGATCTGATCGCAATTGAAGACGGTGTAGGTCTTGAGAAACGGGATATCCCGCTCGACCTCGTCGCCGCGAGAATCGGTTTCGGTCTTGGTGAAGCGGCTGGCATAGACCACGGTTGCACCGGTTTCGCCCTTGCGCACCTGGGCTCCGATCTGCCCGGCCTGCCGGTAAGTCATCCAGAGCGGCGCTTCGAAACCCCGGGCGAGGCTCTCCGACCAGAGCAGCAGCACATTGATGCCGGTATACGGTTCGCCCGTGTGCCGGAGGGGTCGGGTGATCCGGCCTTCGAGCCCAGTTGCGCTCCAGGGTTTCATCCAGGGGCGAACGCCGTTTTCCAGATCGGTAACGATCGTCTCGGTGATCCGCGCATAGATATCGATGCGCGGGCTCTTCTCTTTCCTTTTCATTTTCAGACCTCCTGAATTTCAGGACCGCGCCGACCGCGGTCCGTCACGAGGTCCGCCAATGGCGGGGCACAAGGCAGGAGCGGCACCCGAGCCGGGGCCCCGGTGCGCGCAGCGCGGCGGGGTGGCGAAGGGCCGGAACGAAGAGGAGGACGGCGAAGCCGTTGCCGCTGCTGCCGGCTCCGCCCGGACCTATCCCGGGACGGACCTCGGTCGGTGCCTCCGCGCAGCGGAAAAGGCGGCGCTAGGCGCCGCCGCGAGGGATGAAAGGATTGATCGGTTAGTGGACCGAGTGACCGCCGGTGTAGGGGTCGTATTCGAAGTTATGGCCAGATGTTCATAACTTCGAATATGATCCATTCGAGGTTATGTGCAGGTGAGCGCCGGCGC
>SWCE01004066.1_pt3 | contig 48663 bp, 43 predicted proteins | sample 4690061 | NCBI WGS metagenome assembly SWCE01 (sample SAMN10267279, study PRJNA491770) | bioreactor metagenome | isolation source: DHS bioreactor inoculated with subseafloor sediment | place: Japan: off Shimokita Peninsula | collected 2012-10
ATGCGGGAATGGCCTGAGGCCATCATGCGGGAATGGCCTGAGGCCATGATGGGGAATGGCCCTCGGGCCATGGCAAGTACGGGACTGCAGGGGACAGTAGCTGTTGACATTCTGCCCGGTCTCGCCTATCCAGCCGCCATTGCGCGGCGACCATCGGGTTTTCGCGCATTTTAACGTGTCCCGTGGGCAAGGCCGCAAAGCGTGCGTGGCTTGCCCTGTCAGGCTTCGAAAAAGGAAGCCAGAGGAGGGCCGTTTCCTTCATCCGGGGCGAATGCCTCGGGTATCTATGTTTGAAAGGGAATGCGATGAGCAAGCGCCAATCCGCGAAATACAAGCTCGACCGCCGTCTTGGCGAAAACGTCTGGGGCCGTCCGAAGTCCCCGGTGAACCGTCGTGAATACGGCCCCGGCCAGCATGGCCAGCGCCGCAAGGGCAAACTGTCGGACTTCGGTCTGCAGCTGCGCGCCAAGCAGAAGCTGAAGGGTCACTACGGCGATATTTCGGAAAAGCAGTTCCGCAAGACCTATGACGAGGCGAGCCGCCGCAAGGGCGACACCAACGAGAACCTGATCGGCCTCCTCGAGTCGCGCCTCGATGCTCTGGTCTACCGCGCCAAGTTCGTTCCCACGATCTTTGCTGCCCGCCAGTTCGTCAATCACGGCCATATTCTGGTCAATGGTCACCGCGTCAACATCCCGTCCTACCGTTGCAAGGCCGGCGATGTGATCGAGGTCAAGGAAAAGTCCAAGCAGCTGGCAATCGTCCTGGAAGCAACGCAGCTCGCCGAGCGCGACGTTCCGGACTATGTCGATGCCGACCACAACAAGATGGTCGCCAAGTTCGTGCGCGTTCCCGCGCTCTCGGACGTGCCTTATGCTGTGCATATGGAGCCGAATCTGGTGGTCGAGTTTTACTCGCGCTAACGGTTTCTGCTATCCGTCTTTACGAAGAGCGCCTTGCCTTTGGCAGGCGCTCTTTTTTATTAAGTCGTGACGACCGACGGAGCCCCTATGAGCAGCACGCAGGAAAAGAGCCGGACGGCACAAAAGCCCGCGTTACAGATTTTTCTCCTGCTGGCGTTCTATGTTGTCGTCTGGACGGCGTATGCCAGCTGGACGCAACTCAACCTCGACGGCTTTGGCGACATGCTGGAGAATTTCTCCTGGGGCATCGCCTGGCAGAACGGCTATTTCAAGCATCCGCCACTTTTTGCCTGGATCACCGCTGCATGGTTCTCCGTTTTTCCCCGTGCTGACTGGGCTTACTATCTGCTTTCGGCGGTCAACAGCGCCGTAGCGTTTCTTGCCAGCTGGCGCATTGCCGTACGTTTTCTCGATCCGTGGCGGGCAGTGATGAGCACGGCGCTGTTCTTCTTCCTGCCCCCGGTCAGCTTTCTCGCCATCAAATACAATGCGAACGCGGCGATGTTGCCATTCTGGGCAGCCACGGTTCTGTTCTATCTCCGCTTTCTGGAGAAGCGACGGCTGCTGGACGCCGTCCTTCTTGGCGCCCTGGCGGCCTGCTCCATGCTGGTCAAATACTATTCGGCGGCACTTCTGGGGGCGATCTGCCTGCACATGCTGTTCGACCGCGAAGCGCGCGCGCTTTTCGCTGGTGCGGGAGTCTGGGTGGCAAGCGCGGTCTTTTTCCTGCTCATGGCGCCGCATCTCGTGTGGCTCGTCGAACATGATTTCCTGCCGCTGACCTATGCTGCGGAGCAGGGTGACGGTTCGGCCCTGGCCGGCATCGCTTCCGCGCCGCGCTTTCTGGGGGCGCTGATCGCCTATCTCCTTCCGGCAATCCTTGTCTTGTCGATCGCGCTACTGCGCAATGGACGTGGCGCGTGGTTTGAAACCCGGCAGATTGCGGGCCTGCGAAACAGTCTCACCGGTCGCGCTCTGTTGTGGACCAGCTTCGGGTCCCTTGGCCTCACCCTGATTCTGGGCATCGTTCTGGCGGCCCGTTTCAGCTCCGTATGGGCCCTGCCGCTTTATTTCTCGGCGCCGATCCTGCTCATGCTTTTCATCCGTCCGGGCCGGCTCGAGACCTGGAAAGCGGTCATTCCGATCGCCATTGTCGTTTACAGCGCTGCCTTGCTGGCGTTTTCCCCCTTCATCCGGGCGGAGGAAGCCAAGGACAGCTCGAATTACAACGGGGTCCCTGTTCGCGCCATTGCGCTGGAGATCGAGAAGGTCTGGGATGACCGTTTCGACAAGCCGCTTGCCTATGTGGCCGGAGACAAGATCCTGGCCAGCGGGTCGAGCTTCTATGCCAGCGCGCGACCTTTCTCGATGCAGGACAGTTCATTCCGTCTCACGCCATGGGTGACCGAGGCGGATGTGCGCAGGAAGGGTATCGTGATTGCCTGTTTCGCCGAGCAGGCCTGGTGCCTGAACGCAGCCGGAAAATTCCCGGTCAAGGCGGTTGAGGAGGAGCGTATCTCCGTCCCCGGCTTCACTGAGGAAAAGACGTGGGAGGTGCGCCTCTTCATCGTACCGCCGGCATGAGGGGTGGGCTGCGGCGCTCCAGGTCTCAGGCGAGCCGGTCCTCGATGGACCAGCGCGCCGCGAAGAAATTCAGCGCCGCGCCGATTGCGATGCCCACGATCTTGGCTGGAAAGACGCCCATCAGCGGCGGCAGGAGCCATACCGCGAATGTGGATGAACCCAGGGAAATGATGCTGCCCGAAAAGGCAAATTTCGCAAACGCCTTGCCCGGATGGAACTTGTGGGAGCGCACGAATGTCCAGCGTGAATTCAGCGCAAAGGAAAAGATGACGGCCACCGCCCATGCGAGGAGGTTGGACAGAAGCGGCGCCAATCCCAGATAGACAAGCGCCGTGAAAGCCGCGAAATCGATCGCCGAGTTCATTATACCGACGATTGCGAAGCGCCTCAGCTTGACGAGGAGTGGCCGTTCCATGGTGCTTATTCGCCCTGTTCCGTTGCAAGGCTGATGCCGCCGCGCGCAAGGAGCGTCGCGAAATGGTCTGAGGAAAGAAGCGCAAGCTCTTCTTCCCGCGCATCGGTGAAGACGTCCCTTTGCCGCAGAAGCGCATCCACCCGGCCCGGATGGCACATGACAACGCCGTTTTCCGGCATCTTCTTCAGAAAGAAGGGCAAGGCAGTGTCGAACGTGCCTTGCTTGCGCCAGTCGTAAAATCCACCGAGCGGGCCGCGCACGCGAAAGCCGCTGCGGCGCATCTCCATGTCGAAACCCCGCGCCAGAAGTCGCGCGAAGGCAACCTTTGCCGTGAGGCCTGCGGGTGCGGCCCTCAATGTTGGGGCTCCGCGCAGCCATGGTCGCCGCTGCGGCGGAAGGTCCGCAAAGCGCCGGCAAAGCCAGTGCCTGACCGGGCGCAGGAAGTGCACGTGCTGATGCCCGTCGATAAAGGCGGGATCGCGTCCAAAAACGCTGTGGAAGCGCTCCATCTGGGCGTCCGCTTCGGCGGCGACGGATCGATTTTCGCCGCGCGCGCAGTCCGCGATGAGCCGTTTCAACCCCGGCATGCGAACCCCGGTTGTAAGAGCGGGAAAATCGGTCAGCGTGAGGTGAAGACCGATCGACGTGGAAGCACCGACATCGGCAAGCCGTTTGCCCTGTTCCTGCCAGTCTTCAAACAGTGTCATGCAGCCCGTGCCGCTCAGCCGGCCTGCTGCGATCAACTCGCGGATCGCGCTGCTGACCTGCGGCGAAAATCCGTAATCGTCGGCAATCAGCCAGAGGCTGCGGCCTACCCTAGCCATTGCTCTTCCTGGAAACCCGTTGGCGCGCACCAGAAACCTTCTGGGATTGCGAGATGGACTTCACGATATAGTTCGGCCTGTTCTTTGCCTCGCTCAGCGCCGACCAGACATATTCGCCCACAAGCCCTGTCAGGGCCAGGTTCAGCCCGCCAAGCACGAGCACGGCGACGATCAGGCTCGGATAGCCGGGAACCATGATTCCGGTGAAGAGGACTTCGAGAAGAATCTTGATGCCGTAAAGAAAGCCGAGCACCGCGACCGCGCCCCCGAAAAGCGACACCATTCTGAGCGGCACCACGGAGAAGGAGGTGAACCCTTCGAGCGAAAAGGCGATGAGCCGGCGCTTCGACCATTTGCTGGCACCGCCCTGACGTTCCGCCGGCTTGTAGAGAATGCGCTGCTGGCGAAACCCCGTCCAGGCGTAGAGGCCCTTGTTGAAGCGGCGCTGATCGCGCAACTGGCGCATGGCTTCGGCAAAGCGGCGCGACATGATGCGGAAATCGCCGGCATTGGCGGGAATCTCATAACGCTGCCCCATGTTGATGAGCCAGTAGAAGCTATTGGCCAGGTAGCGGCCGGGTGTCTGTGTGTCGGCGCGGTCAGCACGCACCGCATAGACCATGTCCAGTTCCGGATCGGCGAGAATCCGTCCGATCATGTCGAGCGCCACCTCGGCCGTATGCTGAAGATCAGCATCCATCATCAGCACATAGTCGGCGTCCGAATGATCGAGGCCAGCAAGGATTGCAGCTTCCTTGCCGAAGTTGCGTGACAGGGTGAGGAGCGTCCAGGCCCCGTGCAAATGCTCCTCGTAGAGCTTGCCGCCGTCATCGGTGCTGCCATCGTCGATCAGGACGAAACGCGTCTCCAGTCCGAAGCGCTCGCGCGTCTGCCCGGCAAGCTCGCTCGCAAGCCGGCAAAATCCGATGGCGGATTCGCGCTCATTGAGAAACGGCACCAGAATATCGAGCTGCTTTGCCACGCGCGCAGTTCTCCTCACAGTATTTTGCCGTCGGATGATTCCACCTGACTGCAAAATGCTCTAGCACGAATGCATTGAGAAACAGGCAAAATGGGCGACAATCCGTACGAACGCCCGATAAATACACGAAGGTCAGCCCATGCACAGCAATCTGGCGCAAGCGATCGAAGCCGCACAGGCCGATGAAACCGATGCAGAGGTTCCCGCTTTCCTGAAGGCAGCACCTTCGTCGGTGGAGTTCAACAAGCTGCGCAAGCGGCTGCTGCGCAATGTGCGCCAGGCGATTGAGGATTTCGCCATGGTCAAGCCCGGCGAACGCTGGCTGGTCGCCTTGTCGGGCGGCAAGGATTCCTATGGGTTGCTGGCCGTTCTGATGGACCTGCAATGGCGCGGCCTGCTGCCGGTGGAATTGGTTGCCTGCAATCTCGATCAGGGGCAGCCCAATTTTCCAAAACATATCCTGCCCGATTACCTCGGGAGCATCGGCGTTGCGCACCGCATCGAGTATCAGGATACCTATTCGGTCGTGACGGAGAAGCTGCCTGAAACGGCCACCTACTGCTCGCTGTGCTCAAGGCTGCGGCGCGGCCATCTCTATCGTGTCGCGCGGGAGGAAGGGTGTTCGGCGCTGGTTCTGGGGCATCACCGCGAGGATATTCTGGAGACCTTCTTCATGAACCTGTTTCACGGCGGAAGGCTCGCGGCCATGCCGCCCAAGCTTTTGAACGACGATGGCGACATGATGGTGTTGCGCCCCCTCAGCTATTGCGCGGAAGCGGATCTCGCGAAATTCGCGGACCAGATGCGGTTTCCCATCATCCCCTGCGACCTGTGCGGCAGCCAGGACGGGCTTCAGCGTAATGCCATGAAGGCCATGCTCGCCGATATCGAAGCGCGCATGCCCGGTCGCAAGGACACGATGATCCGGGCGCTGACCCATGTGCGCCCGTCTCATCTTCTTGACCGCAATCTCTTCGATTTCTCAGGTCTTGAAGCCCTGCGCGGTCAGGTGCGATAGCCTGGCTTCCGGTCCGATACGCCAAAGCGAGGGAGCTGGAGCAGCTTCCGTGCGTCCGGCAGGACGCACGGTGCAGGCTGTTTAGGCCGCCGGATTGATCGGGTGAAAGAGGCGACCCTTTTCGCCGACCAGCACCAGGATGAGAGCCGCAAGGCCGGTCAGGAAATAACCGGCTGCAAGCGGCATGGTGCTGCCGTCGAACGCCTGCCCGACGAAGGCGCCCAGCAGTCCGCCGCCAAGCGTGGTGATGAAGCCTTGCGTGGCCGCCGCCGTACCCGCCACATGACCGAGAGGCTCCATGGCGATGGAGTTGAAATTCGGTCCGATCCAGCCGAACTGGAACATGGTCAGCGAAAACAGGGCAAAGAAGAGCGGAAAGGGCAGGTGGTCGAAATAGGCGAAACCAAGCCAGACGAGGCTTGAGAGCGTGAAGCCTACCACCGCGCCATGCGACAGGCGCCGCATGCCGAGCCGTCCCACAAGCCGCGAATTGGTGAAGGACGACAGCGCCATCAGGCCCGCGCCGATGGCAAAAAGAATCGGAAACCAGTCCGCCAGATCGTAGGTGTCGCTGTAGATTTGCTGCGCCGAGCTGATGAAGCCGAAGAGCGACCCGAAGATGAAGGTCGTCGCCAGCGTATAGCAAAGCGAAATCCGGTTCGTAAGCACAATGCCGAACCCTTGCGTGATCGACGTCAGGGTAAGCGGTCGACGGTTTTCCTCGTGCAGCGTCTCGGGAAGGCGCAGCAGCGCCCACAGGCCGAACACCAGGGCCAGCGCGGCAATCGCCAGGAAAATCTCATGCCATTCGCCGAAGATCAGGATCAACTGGCCAAGCGTCGGCGCGATGACGGGAATGACCATGAACACCATCATGACCATCGAGAAGACTTCGGCCATCTGACGGCCCCCGAACGTGTCGCGGATGGCGGAGACCGAGACCACGCGGGTAGTGGCGGCGCCGATGCCCTGAAGGAGACGTGCGACGAGCATGAGGGTGAAGCTCTCGGTAAAGGCCGCCGCGATACCGGCGACGATGTAGAGCGCGATGCCGAAGAACAGCGGCGGACGTCTTCCAAAGCGGTCGGAAATCGGGCCGAACACCAGCTGGCCAGCCCCCAGGCCAACGATATAGGCGGTGACGATATACTGCCGCGAGTTCTCGTCCTCGACACCGAGAGCCGAGCCGATCTGCTGGAGCGCGGGCAGCATGATGTCGATGGCCAGTGCGTTGAGCGCCATCAATGCAGCAGCCAGCGCAATGAACTCCGCCTTGCCGATGGTTTTGCGAGGCTGTGCCTGCTGTTCCGTCGCTAATCGCTGCTCCATCACTCTCTCTCCGTCAAAATCGATCAAATGTGATATGCGCACGCGTTGCCAAAACATACCGGAACGCTGGCGCAGGCTGCCATCACGGGGCAGCGGTCAAATATGCGATCCAGACCGTGGCTCTTTCCCTCGAATGAAAGGACGACGGTCTATCTCTTTGTTTTATATGCAATTCTGCATGGTTTGCGCAGACTGCAAAATGCTGCATGCAAGCGGAGGCGATGCCTCGCGCCGGTTTCGCGCCGGATACAAGGAAAGCCATATCCGACGCGAAAAAATGCGCTGACGGCTGCCAGCGCATCGCATTCGGGGAGGGCGCCCGAAAGACCGGGCGCTATCCGTTTCAAAAGGTCAGGCGGCGCCTTTGGCGGCCACACCCTTCTCGTTGAGGAAACTCTGCAATTCACCCGCCTGGAACATCTCGCGGATGATGTCGCAACCGCCTACGAACTCCCCCTTCACATAAAGCTGGGGGATGGTCGGCCAGTTGGAATATTCCTTGATGCCCTGGCGCAGCTCGTCGGACGTGAGAATGTTGATGCCCTTGTAGTCGACACTGAGATAGTCGAGAATCTGCACCACCTGGCCAGAAAAGCCGCACTGGGGAAAGCCTGGCGTGCCCTTCATGAAGAGCACCACGTCGTTGCTTTTGACCTCGTTGTCGATGAATTCGTTGATGCCGCTCATCGCAAATCCTTTCATGACCGGGGTCAAGACCCGGCTATAGAATACAATCGTTATCTATTGCACACTTTGGCGCGACGCAACGCCGCCGGGAAAAAACTTTGTAAACCTTCAGTCCGGTGCGCTCGTCTGCAGGGCAAGTGCGTGCAACGCACCGCCCATATTGCCCTTCAGGGCGTTGTAGACCATCTGATGCTGCTGAACGCGCGACTTGCCACGAAAGCTCTCCGCCACCACTTCGGCTGCATAGTGGTCGCCGTCGCCTGCCAGGTCGCGAATCGTCACTTTGGCATCGGGGATGCCGTCCTTGATTAACCGCTCGATGTCAGCCGCATTCATAGCCATGGGGCAGTGTGTCTCCAAATCATTGCATCCCCGAGATATGGCTGTTCCGGGGGGCAAGGTCAATCGGCGGGCGTGCGCAATGCTTGTCGCATAAGCGCAGGGAGCGTGGGTGGCGCCGGGCGCCAGTGCAGGCGGAGCACGACCTTTGTGCCGGATTGCCTCCCAGTCTCCAGGGGAAGCCATTCTGCCTCCGGGATGGCGGCAGAGGGATATGGAGAGGGCAAGAAGGCTCTCGTCACCGGGGCGGAGGGGAATGGCGAATATATATACGATTGTAGGGAAAATGCATACGGATGCGTAATATTTGATATATACGGCCTTACCTAAGGTAAACTTTGTGAAAGCGATTGCACATGTGTGGGAAATGCGACTCTGGAATTCTCAACCGCCGCGGTCTGCTGACTGGCAGCCTGGCTCTTGCCATGGCCGCACCGTTGGTGATGCGCACTACCACCGCAAGCGCTGATGCCGCTGCGCCGGTATCCCCCGATGAAGCGTTGCAGCGCCTCATGGACGGCAATGCGCGCTATGTGGCCAACGAGCCGATCAATACCGATCACTCGGCGGGTCGCGCCAGTCGGGCGCAGGGGCAGCAGCCCTTCGCGGCCATCGTAAGCTGCGCGGATTCCCGCGTCGCACCTGAACTGATCTTCGATCAGGGGCCGGGTGAACTGTTTGTCATCCGCGTGGCCGGCAACTTCATCAACGAGGACGGGTTGGCGAGCCTGGAATACGGTGCGGCCGTTCTCGGTATCACGACGATCCTCGTTCTGGGGCATACGGCCTGCGGCGCGGTCGGCGCCACGATCTCCGCAGTGGAAGACAACGCCCTGCCGCCCGGCCACCTGCCGAGCCTTGTGAACGCCATTCGTCCTGCCGTCTACGATGCCATGGCTGACAAGCCGGAAGACCTTATGGCCGAGGCGACGGCACGCAATGCCGTCCTCAACGCGGAAAAGGCGCAGACGACAGGCCCGATCCTCGGTGACCTGTATGCCGCAGGCAAGCTCAAGGCCGCCGCCGGCATCTACGATATCGCTACCGGCAAGGTGAATTTCCTGTAGAGCGCCAATTTCGCGGGATTTCACGCCCGCTTGCCTCGGCGAGCCCGGCAGGCACAAGGTCGCGGTCTTGACGGTGGGAACCAGCACCGGCCTCTCCCGGAAAACCGGAGGAGGGCGAGTGGAGCGCGGGGGCCGATACGGCCCCCGTTTGGTTTTAATGCGGTCCTGATGAGAGGACGGTGCAGCGCAAAAAGCGGGCTGCGCCTAATCCATGAAGGCAGGGAACCAGCGTTCGTGCGCGTCCTTCAGTACGGCAACGGGAATGGGGCGGGTGGAGCCCAGTTTCAGAGCGTCTCCGCCGGTCCGGCCAAGAACGATCGCCGACACATCTGCTTGGGCAGCGCGTTGCAGGACGGCGTCTGAATCTGTGGTGGTGACGACATAGCGGCCCTGATCTTCTCCGAAGAAGGCGGGTACGGCATCTGCCGGCGCGTCGATTGCAGCACCGATGCCGGAGGCCATCGCCATTTCGGCCAGTGCAACCGCCAGACCGCCATCCGAGCAGTCGTGGGAGGCCGTGGTCAGGCCGCCGCGGATCAGGCCGCGCACGAAATCGCCCGTCTTCTTCTCGTGAGCGAGATCCACGGGAGGCGTTGGCCCGTCGGTGCGCCCATGCAGGTCGCGCAGATACACGCTTTGGCCAAGATGCGTGCCCCAGTTCTTCGGAGCGCCGATCAGGACGACGCTTTCGCCTTCCGCCGCGAAAGCGATGCGCGCGGATTGCCGCCAGTCGGGGATGAGCCCGACGCCGGCAATGGTGGGCGTTGGCGGAATGGCCTGGCCGAGCGTCTCGTTGTAGAGCGACACATTGCCCGAGACGATGGGAAAGCCGAGCGCCGAACAGGCTTCGCCGATGCCTTTGATCGCCATGACGAGCTGCCCCATGATTTCGGGCTTTTCGGGATTGCCGAAATTGAGGTTGTCGGTGGCCGCCAGCGGTTCCGCGCCGGTCGCGGTGATGTTGCGCCAGCATTCGGCAACGGCCTGTTTGCCACCCTCGTAGGGATCGGCTTCGCAATAGCGTGGCGTCACGTCTGAAGAGAAGGCGAGCGCCTTTTCCTCATGCCCTTCGACGCGCACCACACCTGCATCGCCGCCTGGAATCTGCAGGGAATTACCCTGAATCAGCGTATCATATTGCTCCCACACCCAGCGGCGCGAGGAAAGATCGGCTGTGTCGAGCAGCGTGAGCAGAGCGTCGGCCACATCCATCTGCGGAACGGGCGCGCTGAGGGCTGCGGCGCGTTTGGGCTCGATCCATGGCCGGTCATATTCCGGCGCCTCGTCGCCCAGCTCCTTGATCGGAAGATTGGCGACTTCCTCGCCCTGGTGCAGGATGCGGAAGCGCAGATCGTCCGTCGTCTTGCCGACGATCGCGAAATCAAGCCCCCATTTGTGGAAGATGGCCTCCGCTTCGGCGTGCTTCTCCGGACGCAGCACCATCAGCATGCGTTCCTGGCTTTCCGAAAGCATCATCTCATAGGCGCTCATGCGCTCCTCGCGCACGGGAACCTTGTCGAGGTCCAGTTCGATGCCGAGATCGCCCTTGGCCCCCATTTCGACGGCCGAGCAGGTAAGACCGGCCGCACCCATGTCCTGAATGGCGATGACAGCGCCCGTTGCCATAAGCTCGAGGCAGGCCTCGAGCAGGCATTTCTCTGTGAACGGGTCGCCCACCTGCACGGTCGGGCGTTTCTCGTCGATACCTTCGTCGAACTCGGCCGACGCCATGGTCGCACCGCCCACGCCGTCGCGGCCGGTCTTGGCCCCCAGATAGACAACGGGCAGGCCGACGCCCTCGGCCTTCGAATAGAAGATGGCGTTGGTTTCCGCGATGCCGGCTGCAAAGGCGTTGACCAGGATATTGCCATTGTAGCGGGCGTCGAAATTCACTTCACCGCCCACGGTCGGAACGCCGAAGGAATTGCCGTACCCCCCGACGCCGGACACGACGCCGGCCACCAGATGCCGTGTCTTTGGATGATCGGGCGCGCCGAAGCGCAGCGCGTTCATGGCCGCGACGGGACGAGCTCCCATGGTGAAGACATCGCGCAGGATGCCGCCGACGCCGGTGGCCGCCCCCTGATAGGGTTCGATATAGGAAGGATGGTTGTGGCTCTCCATCTTGAAGACCACGCACTGGCCATCGCCGATGTCGACCACGCCCGCATTCTCGCCCGGTCCCTGGATCACCTGCGGCCCTTTTGTGGGAAGGGTGCGAAGCCATTTCTTGGAGCTCTTGTAGGAGCAGTGCTCGTTCCACATGGCGGAGAATATGCCGAGTTCGGTGAAGGTCGGCTCGCGTTCGATCAGGTCGAGGATACGTTGATATTCGTCGGGCTTCAGGCCGTGTGCGGCGATGAGCTCGTCGGTGATGCGGATATCATTGGGAATGGTCATGGGGTCGACGGTCCCTTGAGAGGGTTCCATTGGGGGGATTCCCCGGTTGCGTTACAGCATCCGGGCGCGGGAATCCACTTCCCAATGAGGCTTTTGTCAGCTGTAGTTGTCGAAGCCACAGATTGGATTGTCGAGAAGCCCCTTCAATATGGAAAATGTCTCGGCGACCCTGGCCCGGTGGTTGGGCACGGTGAAGGCGAGGCGCACCCGATGCAGGGCAGGGCCGGACCGCTCGACCTTGAATTCGTCCTCGTCGTCGATCAGCACGCCTTCTTCGGCGGCAGCGTTCTTGAAGGTGCTGGCAAGCCAGGGGTCGGGCAGTTTCAGCCACAAAAAGGGAGTGTCCGGCCGGGAGGTGAACTCCTGGCCGGCAAATGCCGCTCGCGCAAGCGCTTCGCGTATCCGTATCTCCTCGGCGACCTTGCGATGAATGGCGGCGCCTTCGCCCGAAACCACCAGCCGCGCGGCCAGTTCTCCAAGCAGGAAGGGCATGCCTCCCGTGATCATCTTGTGGGCGATCAGCACTCGCGACGCAGTATGCGGTGGGCAGGCGAGCCAGCCTCCACGCACGCCCGCCGCAACTGATTTCGACAGGCTGCCGATGAGGAAGGTGCGCTCGGGGGCAAGCGCTGCGACAAGCGCCGGCGTCTCCGTGAGAAGGGCACCGTAGATATTGTCCTCGATCAGCCAGACATTGTGCCGCCGCGCGATCTCGACGATGGCGCGCCGCCGCTCCTCGGGCATGATCGCCAGTGTGGGATTGTGCAGGGAGGGGACAAGAAAGGCGAGCTTGGGATGCTGCTGGGCGCAGACCCGTTCGAAGTCCTCCGGCACCATGCCGTACGCGTCGATGGCGACGGCGACCGAGCGTCGACCGATTACATTGGCACTGCGGGCCACATGCGAATAGGTCAACGCCTCATAGGCGGCCCGGTCACCGGGAAGCGTCATTGCCGCGATGACAGCGAGAATGCCGGCATGGCCACCGAGTGTGGGAACGATGTTCTCAGGCTCAGGCCGCCAGCCGGCCTGGGCGAGCCAGTCGCAGCCGGCTTGAAACCAGCTTGGCGGCAAAGTGCGCGTATAGCTTGCGATCTCGGTGGGGTGTTCGTCGAGGATTCTGGAGGTAAGGCTCCTGATCGCTTCCGCCTGGCCGACATCTGGCGCAGCCGTTGAATCCATGCGTTGCTTGCCAGGCTCGATGATCATGCTTCGCGTTCCGGCGAAGGGCTGGTTTTCAGTCGCGGGCAGGGGAAGCTCGTTCTGCCCGCGCGGCAGCACATAGGTGCCGCGCCCGACTTCGCCGCTGACCAGCCCGCGTTCGCGCACCAGCGCATAAGCGCGGCTTACCGTGCCGATCGTCACGCCGATGTCATAAGCGAGGTTGCGTTGTGGCGGAAGCTTCTCCCCGCTCGCCAGCACGCCCGCCTCGATGTCGTGCTCGATCTGATCGGCAAGGCGCGCATAAAGCGGTCCCGACCCGGCAGAGAGATTTGGTAGCCAATTTGTCATGGTGACAATTCTCTATATTGTATCATTTTTCGAGTCAATTAATTGATGCAATCCTTCCAATCGGAAAGATTTGCGAGCAAATCAATGGGTACAATTGATACAATCAAGGACTTGGGCGACCCCGCTACGCGGCGGGGTGCCATTTCAACGCTCATCGGGCGCAGCGTTGAAACGCTGGTTTTGCATGCGAGCGCGATGATGGCGAAGCGCCGGAGCCGGATGCACCTTCTGGATCTCACGGAAGAGCAGTTGCGCGATATCGGTGTCAACCGTCGCGAGGCGCGTCTCGAAGGGCACAGGCCTTTCTGGGATTGAGAGCCTGCGAGCTCTATGCCCCGTGGCGCACAGCGCTGCGGCGCGCGGTCATGCGGTCGGCGGCAAGAGCCAGAAGGCCGATGACGGCAAAGAGTATGGCGATCCCGCAAATCGTCACAAAAACGCTGGTCCATCCCGAAATGGATGCATTCAGGAACGGATAAGGCACCTCGCCGGCAATCGGCGCGCGCGCCAGCACATAAGCGGCATAGGCGATTGGATAGAGAAGCCAGGCCGCCACATGATGGAGCGAGAGGCTTCCGTCTCTACCGGCCACGAGCCACCACATGATGAAAATCGCGGGCGTCGCATAGTGCAGGAGTATATCGCACAGCAGGAACAGCCCCTGCGGCTCCCAGATCGACGACAGGAGCGCCCAATAGACCAGCGCCACCACGCTGATTGCAACGGCGACGCCGCCGCGTATGGCCGGAGACGCGAAAATGGCGGGCCAGGCGAAGAGAGCGGCCGCGTGGGTCAGTACAGCGGCGAGATTTGTAAGGATCGTGAAGAAAGAGAAATAGAAGACGATGGAACCGACCAGGCTGCGCCCTGCTTCCATTGAGGCGGGAATTGTGAGCCCGAATTGCAGCGCAAGGGCGACGATGCCGACAATCAGACCGATAATGTTGAGAAGTCGTCCCAAGCCCGCATATCCCTCGCCAAATGATTGGGTTTTACCGCGACGGATAGGCGCAAACGCTGTCCCACCGTCCGGCGTCTCAAGCACCATCACGATTTAGAGCAATTTGGGGGCAGCTGGAAATAGCCGATCTCACAGAAGAGGCGGCAAACTTGCGGCCTGAAACAGTTTCACGCCTTATGGGGATGCCGAACCGTTGGATTTCCACGGTGTCCGCGCAAATGCGGTTGATCGAGAAAACACTGTATCTCTTGTGCTCCCGATCTCTTGTTCGCCCGGCAGGACGCTCAGCTCTCTAGCACCTGTCGGGACCGCTTGCCCAACGTGTGACATCCGCGTTGACGCGTGCGCCTGTAGCGCCTGTCGCCAGCGGGCCGTAGGTGATGATGCGCGGGGGCGTGCCGGATGCCTCTATGACAAGCTGGGGCAGGCCCTGCCGGTCGCTGGATTTCATGATGAGGAGGCGAGGGCGTCCTGCGGTCGTGTCCAGTTCGGGTATGAGATGCAGCCCGCGAAACTGCCGGTCTCCGGACCGCATCCAGCATTTCGCGCCCGCATTGTTGATATGCTGGAGAACTGAGACGGATGTTCCGGAATTGACGCCGAGCGATAACGGCGTTCCTGCGGGCCCGCCCTGGCAGGCCGACAGCGCGAAAAGCACAACAATGGCAGCGCCTTTCAGCAGAGCCGGTGTTCGTGAGGAAGAAGAACCGCGCGAGGCGGACGGGCCCATCAGGCAGCCTTCCCCAAAAGGCCTTCGAACAGCGCTCGCCCATCGGAGCCGCCATGCGCCACCTCGATGAGGTTCTCCGGGTGCGGCATCATGCCGAGCACATTGCCCTGTTCGTTGATGATGCCGGCGATATCGTCGAGCGAGCCGTTGGGATTGGTGCCTTCGGCATAGCGGAACACCACCTGGCCCTCGCCTTCGATCCTCGCCAGCGTCTGCGCGTCGGCGAAATAATTGCCGTCATGATGGGCCACGGGGCAGCGAATGATCTGGCCCGGCGCATAGCCGCGCGTGAAAGCCGTGTTGGCGTTGGCGACTTCAAGCTTCACTTCACGGCAGACGAAGCGGAGCGAGGCGTTGCGCATCAGGGCGCCGGGCAGGAGGCCAGCCTCGAGAAGAACCTGGAAGCCGTTGCAAACGCCCATGACCAGTACGCCCTTGCGTGCCTTTTCGGCGACCGCCGCCATGACGGGCATGCGTGCGGCGATCGCTCCACAACGCAGATAATCCCCATAGGAAAAACCGCCCGGAATGACGATCAGATCGACATCGGGTATCTCGGTCTCGGTCTGCCAGACCGTCTGCGGCGCCTTGCCTGAAATTTTCGTCAGCGCCGCGATCATGTCGCGGTCGCGGTTGAGGCCGGGAAGCTGGATGACGGCTGATTTCATGTCTTGTGACCGCTGCGGTTCCTCGAGGGGCGTTGCGCCCGTCCTGGTTGAAGATGTGCAACCCTAGATGATGGCGACAGAGTAATCCTCGATCACCGTATTCGCCAGCAACTTTTCACACATGGCCTTGAGTTCGGTCTCGGCCTTCGCCTTGTCGGAACCTTCCAGCTCCAGATCGAACACCTTGCCCTGGCGAACGCTCTCCACACCGGCAAAGCCGAGAGCGGCGAGCGCGCCACCGATGGCCTTACCCTGCGGGTCCAGAACGCCGTTCTTCAACGTCACGGTGACGCGGGCCTTGATCACGACAAAACTCCCTGATGTCCGGTCTGCGCCTGCTCTAGTGGCGCGTCTTGCTGTCTTTGGAGGAAACGAGCACGGGGCCGCCGGGGCGGGGCGGTTCGTTCTCGTTCATGATGCCGAGACGGCGCGCCACTTCCTGATAGGCCTCGACCAGCCCGCCCATGTCGCGGCGGAACCGGTCCTTGTCGAGCTTGTCCTGGGTGGCGACATCCCAAAGGCGGCAGGAATCGGGAGAAATCTCGTCGGCGACGACGATCCGCATCATGTCGTTCTCCCAGAGACGTCCGCATTCTATCTTGAAATCGACAAGCTGGATACCGACGCCGAGGAACAGGCCGGTCAGGAAGTCGTTGACGCGGATGGCGAGCGCCATCATGTCATCGATCTCCTGCGGGCTGGCCCAGCCGAACGCCGTGATGTGCTCTTCGGACACCATCGGGTCGTCCAGCGCGTCGGCCTTATAGTAGAATTCGATGATCGAGCGCGGCAGCACCGTGCCTTCCTCGATGCCAAGCCGCTTGGCCAGAGAGCCTGCGGCAATGTTGCGCACGACGATCTCGAGCGGAATGATCTCCACTTCCTTGATCAGCTGTTCGCGCATATTGAGCCGGCGGATGAAATGCGTCGGAATGCCGATGCGGTTCAGATGCTCGAAGATATATTCCGAGATCCGGTTGTTGAGCACGCCCTTGCCGTCGACAATCTCGTGCTTCTTCTTGTTGAACGCCGTGGCGTCGTCCTTGAAGAACTGGATCAGCGTACCGGGCTCGGGGCCTTCATAGAGAATCTTGGCCTTGCCCTCATAGATGCGGCGACGACGGTTCATGGCTTTTCCTGGTCCGTTGCCTTGACGGGGAGACTTCCTGCGGAAGCCTCGCAGCGTGGCATTGCAAAAAGATGCGGCTTTTCACGCGGTCTCTAGCGCAAACCCGACCGTATCACAATTGCCATTTCTCAAGAGCCAACGGGATTCTCCCGCCAGCAAAGACGTTCATGCCCGCATTGAGCGTATTGACCCGGCCATGGCCTTCTGGTTTTTGCTTGCCAACTGATTGTTTCTGCGCACCGATATAACGGGTGCCGAATGGAGGACATGGAGATGGCCAGCATGAAAGACCGCCAGGACGCTTTTGAAAACAAGTTCGTCCATGACGAGACCCTGAAATTCAAGGCCATGGCGCGCCGCAACAAGTTGCTGGGCCTCTGGGCCGCCGAAAAGCTGGGCAAGACCGGCGATGACGCGGAAGCCTATGCGAAGGAGGTCGTGAAGGCCGATTTCGAGGAGGCCGGTGACGAGGATGTGTTCCGCAAGGTGCGTGGGGACTTCGATGCGGCAGGCATCGAGCAGTCCGACCATCAGATTCGCCGCACCATGGACGAGCTTCTCGTCCAGGCCGCGGAGCAGGTTCAGAGCGAGTAGGAAGCCATCATGTCGCTTGCTGCGCGCCTGAAGGCTGATGAAGCTGTTTTATCCGCCTGGTCGACCATTCCCGATTCGCTTGTTGTGGAAACGGTGGCCGGGCTTGGCTTCGAGGTCGTCACGCTCGAAATGCAGCATGGCGGTCACCATGAAGACAGCGTTCTGCGGGGCATCCCGGCCATTCGGCAGGCCGGCGCCCATCCGGTCGTCCGGATTCCGGTCGGCCGGTTCGATATGGCGAGCCGGGCACTCGATTTCGGCGCCGAAGCCGTCATTGCACCGATGGTGAATTCGGCGGAGGATGCGCGGGCCTTTGCCGCCGCCATGAAATATCCGCCCGTCGGCATGCGCTCCTGGGGGCCGACCTTCGCCATGCCCCGCGCGGGCGCAGCCAGTTCGCAGCAATGGCTGGAAACGGCAAACGGGCAGACGCTCGCAATCGCCATGATCGAAACCCGCCAGGCACTTGATGCGCTGGACGATATCCTGGCCGTGGATGGGATTGATGGCGTGCTCGTGGGGCCGTCCGATTTCTCCATTGCCTGGACGGACGGGCGCAAGGTTGATCCGGCGCTTGAGGAGATGATGCCGGCGATTGCCGACATCGCGGCCAGGACGCGGGCTGCCGGCAAGCACGCAACCATTTACGTGGTGGATCCCCGCCTGGTCGGGCGCTATCACGCCATGGGCTTCCGTTTCTTCGCCTTGGGGTCCGAAGCCTCCTACATGGCAAGAGGCGCCACCTCGATGATCGAGACGGCGCGCGGTTCGATAGCTTGAGAGAAAGGCCGGGATCAGCTTTCGGGCTTGATATAGGTCGCGATTTTCCGGCCCGCGGCTAAAAAGCGGGTCGGATTGACGGCGTTGCCCGAACGTCGCACCTCGTAGTGCAGGTGCGGACCGGTGGAGCGTCCTGACGAACCGACTTCGCCGACGACGGCACCTCTCGTCACCGTCTGCCCTTCCTTCACCTCGATCTTGCTCATATGGGCGTAACGGCTCGTCAGCCCGTTTCCGTGGTCGATCTCGACCATGCGGCCATATCCGCCATTCCATCCTGCCTTTATGACCTTTCCGGCCCCGGTGGCGTGCACATTGGTGCCGCGCTGGGCACGGAAATCGATGCCCGAATGATAGGCGGGGCGCCCGAGAAAGGGATCGCGGCGCGTTCCAAACGTGCTGGAAACCTGTGCGCCGGGCGCGGGATTGGATAGCGGCATCTTGCGGGCGGCCTGCTTCAGTGCGTTGAGCTGAGAAAGGGCCTCGTCGAGTTCTTTCACCTGGTCTTCGAAGACCTGTTCGCCGGCAAAAGCGAGGAGCGGTCCGCCCACATCCTGCTGACCATAGTTCTCCGCAATTTCGATGCCCGCATCTTCCAGCGCATCGGCAATGACACCTGCGGTCTGGTAGGCATCCTCGGCAAGTGTCTTCACATTGTCGATCTGCTCGGCTTCGATCGATTTGAGAGCCTGATTGAGCTCCACGAAAAGCCGGTCAGCCTTGTCCGCTGCCGAGATCTTGTTGGTTGCGCTTCCCTGGCGAAGCGGCCAGGGAATGTTTGCCGTGGGTGTGGGGGCGAAGGCTGAAGCCGCAATCCCGGCTGTCTTGAAGGAATCAACCGTCGATTTGGCGTCCGCCTTTACCTGCGGACGCGGAGAGGGCGTTGGCGTCGCTCCGGCCTTGCCGTTGATTTGATCGATGATCGGGCCGAGGCGGCTTTGGCGTTCGCTGAGCTTGTCCTGGCGCGCGATAAGCTCCCCCACCTTTTGCTGCATGAACTGCTGGTCAAGGAGCTGGCGGCTCGTCACGCGGTCGAGCTGCGCGCGCAGCGATGAAATGCGATCCTCGTAGGATTGCTGCATGCGCGCCTGGCGGGCGACATTGGCCCCGATCAGATCGTCGCGCAGCACGAGATAGGACGTCGACAAAATATAGCCGATCGCCAGGGCTGCGAGAAAAGAGCCCGCACCGGCAGCCATCCATGGGCGCACCGTGAAGTGCCGGATATCGTCGCCATGCGCGATGATGATCGTGTGAGGATCTTTGCGTTTTCCGAAGACAGCGGATTGTTGGTTTAGGCCCACGGGATCAACATCCAGTAATGGTAGAAATGTTGATCCCGATTACAATTCATTAGGGTTAATAAAGGCTTTCGGCGGGAAGGCTTCAGCCCGATTTGGAAAGCTCCTGCGCGGCGTCCAGAACTGCCTGCGCATGGCCGGGCACCTTCACCTTGCGCCATATTCCCGCAATTCGGCCATTGGTGTCGATGAGGAAGGTGGAACGCTCGACGCCCATATATTTGCGGCCATACATGCTCTTTTCCACCCACACGCCATAGGCTTGCAGCGCTTCCTTTTCCTGATCGGAGGCGAGCTGTACATCGAGCTCGTGTTTCGCCTTGAACTTGTCGTGGCTTTTTGGACTGTCGGGAGAAAGCCCGATGACGATGGCGCCGATGGCATCGAATGCGCTGCGCAGCGCGGAAAAGTCGATGGCTTCTGCCGTGCAACCGCTCGTATCATCCTTGGGATAACAGAAAAGAACGACGATCTTTCCGTGTAAATCTGACAGTTTGACCTCACCGCCGCCATCGCTTGGCAGGGAAAAGTCGGGTGCTTCGCTTCCTTTGACGAGTTCGGCCATTTTCTTTCCCCTGTTTGCGGCTAGTCGGTCGAGGGCAGAGATATAATGAGCTCCGTGGATTCGTCCATGGCGGCTGTGCATTAACGGGAACCGGTGTGGATCAGGACGGCGCATCTCACAGGAAGATTCGCTTCAAACGCAGAGACATCAAGGCTCTGAAGAAGTTTCCCTCCGCGAAGGGTCGCGCGCATCGTGTGCTGCGGCGGCCGCGCCTTGCCCGCCTGATTCGCTGGTCGCTTTCAGCCGTTGTCGGCTTTGCGGTGATTCTTGCCATCCTGGTTCTCGGTATTCAGATGCTGGGTGGCAGCGCCGTCGGTCAGGATCGCCTGCGGCTCGAGGCACAGAAGGCGCTGACGGCGCTCGCAGGTTTCGAGGTCCGGGCAGACATGCAGGATTTGCGCCTCGTCCTGAGCGACAGGAGCCTTGTGGCCCTGGAGGTGCGCGAGCTCGACCTGAGCCAGGCCGAGACGGGCAAGATGTTGATCAAGGCCGAGGCCTTGCGCTTCGGTTTTCGCCTTCTGCCTTTGCTGCGTGGCAAGGTGGAGATCGGCAGCGCCGAGATCGAGGGCGCGCGCATCAACGTGGAAAACCTCTCGAGCCGCCGTTCCGAGGAGACCGACACGCCGTTCTGGATGCGGCCAATAGAACCGCGCAGCCTGCAGGGGCAGTTCTTCGACGGATTGCGGCGCGTCTACGCGCTTACGGAGCGCACCGGCACGCGATACATCACGCTTCGCGATGTCGAGGTGATGACCGGCGGCGAGGCCGGTCGCAGCGTGCGCGTCGACCTGCAGGCCTCGGTTGGCCGGACCGGGAAACTGGCCTTCGAGGGTGAGTTGGCGCTCGGCGAGCGGTCGGTGACGCTCCAAGGCGAGGCGCAACGTCCAAGCCCCGGCGGTCCGATCAGTTCCTTGTTGGTCGAAGTCGACCTTCCACGCAATCATCTGTTTCCGTTGAAACTTGCCAGGCAGACGGATGGCAACGCACCGCGTAACCGCCTCGACCAGATGACGCTTGGCCTGACCGGCTCTGAAACGGAGATTGGCAAGGGGGAACTGGCGTTCGACATCGCTTTCAAGGGATTGACCGTCGATCTCAGGGAAGATGGCGTTATCACCGGAGACGGCCAGATATCCGCCAGGGTGGTCGAGGATGCGGAGGCAATCGCCATCCGCCGCGCCAACCTCGTCATCGGGCGGTCGGAATATGATTTCAACGGCAGTCTCGGCTTGATCGAGAGCGATGCCGACGGGCGTCCGGTCTACGGTTTCGACCTCGTCAGCCGAAAATCCACGGTGGCGGCGGAGGATGTCCAGGAGGGCGAGGTGCCTTTTGCCGCGCGCATGAGCGGGCGCATAGAGGCGGCAAGCGGGCGCATCATAGGGGAGACGATTCGCATCGTCACCGGCACCGGTCAGATTTCGGCGAGCGCCTCCGTGACGCTGGAAGCGGGAAAATCTCCCGGCCTCTCGCTCGCCGTCTATGCCAGCGACCTGCCGACCGCCGAGGTGAAGCAGTTCTGGCCCTGGTTTGCGGCAACAGGTGCGCGCAACTGGGTTGTGGCAAATCTTTTCGGCGGTCGCGTCACGGAGGGCAATCTGCGCCTGCGCGTGCCTCCTGGACGCCTGGGGGACGGTCATCCACTGCGCGACGATGAGGTGAGCGGGGAATTCAAGGTTTCCGGCGCACGCTTCGACATTGCCGGCACCATTCCACCCGTGCGCGACGGCATCGGCATGGTGGCGTTTCAGGGGGTCGATGTGGATGTCTCCATCGAATCTGGCACCGTATATATGCCGAGCGGCCGTACGGTCGCCGCCAGCAACGGAACGCTGGCGATCCGCAATGCGAATGTGAAGCCGCGCATCGGCAAGTTGGGGATCGACGTGGCGGGCGATGCTCCCGCAGTCGTTGAACTTGCGTCCTATGAGCCGATCGATGTGTCGAGTGTTTTGGACCTGTCGCCGGGCGATGTGACGGGAACGGTCAAGGGGCATGTGATTGCCGACATTCCGCTCAGCGACGGCATACCGCGTGATCGCCTCGGATGGCGGGTCCAGATCGATTATGAAAACCTCTCCATTGCCAAGCCCTTCGACGGACAATCGGTTACCGAAGCCAGGGGCACGGCGACGATAGAGCCGCAACGGGCGGAGATTTCGGCCGCTGCCCGGCTGAATGGCGTTCCTGCCCGGCTCGAACTGGTGGAACCGCTCGGCAAGGCTGTGGGAGGGCGTCAGCGAAAGATATCGCTGACCCTCGATGACGCCACGCGCAAGCGCATGATACCCGGCCTGGAGGATATACTCTCCGGACCGACGGAGGTCGGCTACGAGGACCTCGGGGAGGGGCGGCGCAAGATCAGCGTGAAGCTCGATGCCGCCCAGCTGTCGCTTCCCTGGGTCAACTGGCGCAAGGGCGCGGGCATTCCCGGTTCGGCGACATTCGTCATGGAGGAGAAGAACGGCGAGACCTCGCTCAGCGATTTCGTGCTGCAGGGGCAGACATTCGGCGCGCGGGGCAGGCTGACGATTGCAAACGGCTCGCTGATGTCCGCCCGCTTTGACAGTGCCCGTCTCAATCGCGGCGATGATTTTGCCGTCAGCGTGGACAGACGCGGAAAATCCTATGCGGTTTCGATCAAGGGCGATGCGTTCGATGCCCGTTCGGTGATCAAATACTATCTTGGCAAGGGCGGGCAATCTTCCGCCGGCGACGATGCCGGTTCAGGCAGCGGGCTGGAACTGACGGCGAGCCTTTCTGCCGTCTCGGGTTTCAACAGCGAAGTTCTGCGGGCGGTGACGCTGACTTATGCAAGTGCCGGCAATGCGCCTGGCCGGTTGAAGGCCGGGGCCACGACGCGCGCGGGGGGCAAGATCACCCTGTCGCGCGGCGACGGCGCGGTCGATGCCACCTCCACCGATGCCGGCGCGATCATGCGTTTTCTGGACTTCTACGCCAATATGGAGGGTGGCCAGATGCGCCTCGCCTTGAGCGAGGCGGGGAGGGTGCTGTCAGGCAGCGTCGCCGCGCAGGACTTCTTCATCGTCAACGAACCGCGCCTGCGTTCGCTTGTCGCGGCCACGGAGACGGGGCCTGGGACTGGGACTGGAACTGGGACGGGCGACGCGAAGGTTGATGCCACGCGGGTACGCTTCGAACGCGGCTTTTCCAATATTCGCAAGACTGGCGGAAGCCTTGATCTGACGAATGGTGTTCTGCGCGGTCCGTTGATCGGCACAACATTCCAGGGGCAACTGTTCGATGCGAACAACAACGTCTCGATCACGGGCACGTTCATGCCGCTCTATGGCATCAATCGGATTTTCGGAGAAATACCGCTCTTCGGCAACATATTGGGCAATGGCCGCGATCGCGGCCTGATCGGCATCACATATCGCCTGTATGGAAATCTCGACGCCCCGCAACTCGACGTAAACCCGATCTCCGCCATTGCGCCGGGCATCTTCCGCCAGATTTTCGAGTACCGTTAGGCCTGTGCTCTCTCCGCCCTCATTTTCACGTTTTGCTTCAACGAAAACGGGAGCCACAAGGCTCCCGTCGACATCAAGGCAACGCAGGCGGTGCGATCAGACCGGGCGCAGCAGGACGTGTTTCTTCTTGCCAAGTGACAGCTTCACCACGCCCTCCGGCGTGAGGTCGGCCATATTCACGGTCTGACGTTCGTCGCCGACGGGTTTGTCGTTGAGCCGAACCGCTCCCCCTTTCACATGGCGTCGCGCTTCGCCGTTCGAGGCGGCAAGACCGGCGGTGACGAAGAGCGAGAGAATGCCCACGCCGGCTTCAAGCTCCGCCGCCGCGATTTCAACGGTCGGCAGATTTTCGGCCAGCGCACCTTCCTCGAAGGTCATGCGCGCGGTTTCCGCCGCCTCGTCGGCTGCGGCCCGGCCATGCAGCATGGCCGTCACTTCCGTCGCAAGAACCTTCTTCGCCTCGTTCAGCTCCGAGCCCTGAAGGGCACCAAGCCGGGCGATTTCATCGAGCGGCATGCGCGTGTAGAGCTTGAGAAAGCGTTCCACATCCGCATCTTCGGTGTTGCGCCAGTACTGCCAGAAATCATAGGCGGAAAGCATGTCCGGGTTCAGCCAGACGGCGCCGTCGGCGCTCTTGCCCATCTTGGCGCCCGAAGAGGTCGTCAGGAGAGGCGAGGTGAGGGCATAGAGTTGCGGGGAGCCCATGCGATGTCCGAGATCGATGCCATTGACGATATTGCCCCACTGGTCGGATCCGCCCATTTGAAGGCGGCAGTCGTAGCGCTTGTTCAGCTCCACGAAATCGTAGGCCTGGAGGATCATGTAGTTGAATTCCAGGAACGACAGCGACTGCTCGCGATCGAGGCGCAGCTTCACCGAATCGAACGAGAGCATACGGTTGACCGAGAAATGCCGGCCGACATCGCGCAGGAACTCGATATAGTTGATGCCGAGCAGCCAGTCCGCATTATTCACCATCACCGCGTCCCGCGGGCCGTCGCCGAAGGTCAGGTAGTTGGAGAACACTTTCTTGATGCCGGCGATGTTGGAAGCGATGATCTCCGGCGTCAGGAGCTTGCGCGCCTCGTCCTTGAACGAAGGATCGCCGATCATGCCCGTGCCACCGCCCATCAGCGCGATGGGGCGATGCCCGGTCTGCTGCATCCAGTGCAGCATCATGATCTGGATAAGCCCGCCGGCATGCAGGCTGGCCGCCGTCGGATCGAAGCCGATATAGGCCGTCACCGTCTCCCTGGCGAAAAGGTCGTCGAGACCCGTTTCGTCGGAAATCTGGTGAATGAACCCGCGTTCGCTTAGCGTGCGCAGGAAATCGGACTTGAAGGCGGTCATGGTCTTTCAGGCTCTTTGGATGCAGGCCGGCGCGCGAGGCGTGGCTTATTTGAGGCGTTTGGGACGGGCTTCGGAAAGTTCGCCGCGCAGGCGTGCGTCGAGATAGCCCGAGCATTCCTCGACGAGAAGGTCGACGGAATTCGAATAGAAATGATTGACGCCCGCCAGCGTCTTCTGGGTGATGGTGATGCCCTTCTGGGACTGCAATTTGTCCACCAGGCCCTGAACGTCGCTCGGCGGGGCGACCTTGTCGGAATCGCCATGAATGATCAGGCCCGACGACGGGCAGGGGGCAAGGAACGAGAAATCATAAAGATTGGGCTGCGGCGAGATCGACATGAATCCCTCGATTTCCGGCCGACGCATCAACAGCTGCATGCCGATCCACGCGCCGAAGGAATAGCCCGCCACCCAGCAGCTCTTTGAATCGGGGTGCAGCGACTGCACCCAGTCGAGCGCGGCGGCTGCGTCGGACAACTCGCCGGTGCCATGGTCGAACGCGCCCTGGCTGCGGCCGATGCCGCGGAAGTTGAAGCGCAGCGTGGTGAAACCCCGGCTCTGGAACATGTAGAAGAGATCGTAGACGATCTTGTTGTTCATCGTGCCGCCGAACTGGGGATGCGGGTGAAGGATGAGCGCGATCGGCGCGTTCTTTTCCTTCGACGGCTGATATCGTCCTTCAAGGCGGCCGGCGGGGCCGGCAAAAATAACCTCAGGCATGGGTACTCCACATTGGGCGCCGTGGCGCTTTGGGTTAAACTGGGATCAGCGTCCCTTCACCCTTGACGCGACGCCAACGCCTCCATAGAAGCTAGTTTAGAATTGTTCAAAAATGATGGTCGCATAACATGCCCATCATCCTTGGCAAGCCGCGTTAAATAGGACGGCTCGCTTGGAAAATTCAAGGAAATTGCACCGCATCGGTCAAAACTTGGCCTAGATTGCGAAATGCAGACGATACGGAGCGACGGTAGAGCGCAGAAGAATGGCAGCTAAGCGCGCATATCTCGATCACAATGCCAGTGCGCCGCTTCTCGAGGAAGCGCGGGCTGCCATGCTCGACGCGTTGTCAGTGGCGGCCAATCCCTCCTCGGTTCATTCAGAAGGACGCGCCGCCCGCCGTATGCTTGAGGACGCGCGCGCTTCTGTCGCTGCGCTCGTCAATGGCAAGTCGCAGCATGTCGTCTTTACTTCCGGGGCGACGGAAGCAGCCGCTACGCTGCTTTCTCCCCATTGGACCATGGGCCGTGCGCCGCTCGTCTTTTCCCGCGTTTATGTAAGCGCCGCAGATCACCCCTGCATTCTCAAGGGGGGGCGGTTTGCGCCCGAAGCCGTTGTACAGGTCCGTGTCGGTCCCGACGGTCTCGTCGATCTTGACGATCTGAAGGCGCAGCTTGATGCGCATGACATGGCGTCCGGGCTGGCGTTGGTGGCGATCCATGCCGTCAACAACGAGACGGGTGTCATCCAGCCGATCGCCGAAATAGGGCGCATCGCTCATGCCGCCGGCGCCGTTGTCTTGCTCGATGCGGTACAGGCAGCCGGGCGTATTCCTGTCGATATTTCCGCAGGTTATGCTGATTATCTGATTCTTTCCTCACACAAGATTGGTGGCCCGAAGGGCATAGGCGCCATTGTGAGCGCGGCCGATCTGATGATGCCTGCTCCCCTGATAATGGGTGGCGGTCAGGAGAAAGGGCATCGCGCGGGAACGGAGAATCTCGCGGCCATCGTCGGGTTTGGGGCTGCTGCGCGTTGCGCGCTTGGCGCGCTTGACCATATGAACGAGGTGGCCGCGATGCGCGACAGGATTGAAGAGCTTGTGGTGGCCCATGTGCCTGATGCCATATTCTTCGGTCGCGCGGCGGGACGTGTCGCCAATACGAGTTTCTTTTCGATACCCGGCATGAAGGCGGAAACGGCGCAGATCGCATTCGACCTCGCGGGGGTGGCGCTTTCATCGGGGTCCGCCTGTTCATCGGGCAGGGTTGGGCCGAGCCATGTGCTGCAAGCGATGGGATTTGGCGAGGCCGCGAGTGCATTGCGCGTTTCCATCGGTCTTTCGACGGATGAAGAAGAGATCGGCCTTTTTGCTGGTGCCCTTGCCGGGATAGCACGGCGGCGCAAGGGAAAGGCTGAAGCTGCTTGAACGGAGTGGCAGGGACCGGATATTGGGTTCGGAATAAAATGGAGAAAAACGCACATATTTATATGTGAGCGGATGAAAGCGCCGCTTTAAAGCATTACATGAGGGACAGCCCGACGGGCTGAACCGGTGTGTGCCGCATTTGAAGACGGCCGGGCCTTGACCCCGGCATGGATGGAGAAAACGCATATGCCTGCAGTGCAGGAAACGATCGATCAGGTCCGCCGCATCGATGTGGACCAGTACAAATACGGTTTCGAGACGCTGATCGAGAGTGATCTGGCGCCGAAGGGACTGAACGAAGACATCATCCGTTTCATCTCGGCCAAGAAGGAAGAGCCGGAATGGATGACGCAATGGCGGTTGAAGGCGTTCGAGCGCTGGAAATCGATGGAAGAGCCGACCTGGGCGCGTGTGAACTACCCGAAGATCGACTTCCAGGATCTGCACTATTATGCGGCTCCCAAGAATCAGACCGGCCCGACGTCTCTCGACGAGGTGGATCCGGAGCTGCTCAGGACCTATGAGAAGCTGGGCATCCCGTTACGCGAGCAGGAAATTCTGGCCGGCGTGCGCAAGCAGGGCGATCCGAGCACGCTGGACGAAAATCCGAGCGACAACGTTTATAGCTCTGGCCGTGTCGCGGTCGACGCGGTGTTCGATTCCGTCTCGGTCGTCACGACCTTCAAGAAGGAACTGGCCAAGGCCGGCGTGATCTTCTGCTCGATCTCCGAAGCGATCCGCGAACATCCGGAACTGGTGCAGAAATATCTGGGGTCGGTCGTGCCGGTCTCGGACAATTTCTATGCCACGCTCAATTCTGCCGTCTTCACCGACGGTTCCTTCGTCTATGTGCCGAAGGGGGTTCGCTGCCCCATGGAATTGTCCACCTATTTCCGCATCAACGAGAAGAATACGGGCCAGTTCGAGCGCACGCTGATCATCGCCGAGGAGGGTGCTTATGTGTCCTATCTCGAAGGCTGCACCGCACCGCAGCGGGACGAGAACCAGCTTCACGCGGCAGTGGTCGAACTGATCGCCCTCGATGACGCCGAGATCAAATATTCGACGGTGCAGAACTGGTATCCGGGCGATTCGGAAGGCAAGGGCGGCATCTACAACTTCGTCACGAAGCGCGGCGATTGCCGGGGCCGGAATTCCAAGATTTCGTGGACGCAGGTGGAAACCGGATCGGCGATCACCTGGAAATACCCGTCCTGCATCCTGCGCGGCGACAACAGCCGTGGCGAGTTCTATTCGATTGCCGTGTCCAACGGGCACCAGCAGATCGATTCGGGTACCAAGATGCTCCATCTCGGCAAGAACACGTCGAGCCGCATCATCTCCAAGGGCATTTCCGCGGGCAAGTCGCAGAACACCTATCGCGGCCAGGTTTCGGCCCATCGCAAGGCAGCCAACGCCCGCAACTTCACCCAGTGCGATTCGCTTCTGATCGGCAACGACTGCGGCGCACATACCGTGCCCTATATCGAGGCCAAGAACGCGACCGCTCAGTTCGAGCACGAGGCGACCACGTCGAAGATTTCCGAGGACCAGCTGTTCTACGTCATGCAGCGCGGCATTCCCGAGGAAGAGGCCATCGCCCTGATCGTCAACGGCTTCGTCAAGGATGTCATCCAGGAACTGCCGATGGAGTTCGCCGTCGAGGCGCAGAAGCTCATCGGCATTTCGCTTGAAGGTTCTGTCGGCTGAGGCCGCAATAGAGTTTGGAAGATACAATGCTTGAGATCAAAAACCTGCACGCCCGCATTGCCGAGGACGGCACCGAGATCATCCGTGGCCTGAACCTGTCGGTGAAAGCCGGCGAAGTGGCCGCCATCATGGGGCCGAACGGTTCCGGCAAGTCCACGCTTTCCTATATTCTCGCCGGGCGCGAGGATTACGAGGTCACCGAAGGCGATATTCTGTTCAACGGTCAGTCGATCCTCGAGATGGATCCGGCCGAGCGTGCCGCCACGGGCATTTTCCTGGCCTTCCAGTATCCGATGGAGATACCGGGCGTTGCCACGATGGAGTTCCTGAAGACGGCCATCAACGCCCAGCGCAAGGCGCGCGGCGAGGAAGAGCTGAAGATTCCCGATCTCCTGAAGCGCGTCCGTTCGGCTGCCGATGAGCTGGAGATGGACATGAACATGCTGAAACGCCCGCTCAATGTCGGTTTTTCGGGGGGCGAGAAGAAGCGTGCCGAAATCCTGCAGATGAAGTTGCTGGAGCCCAAGCTTTGTGTGCTCGATGAAACGGATTCGGGCCTCGACATCGACGCCCTGAAGATCGTTGCCGACGGTGTGAATGCCCTGCGTTCGCCCGATCGCGCCGTTGTGGTGATCACCCATTATCAGCGCCTGCTCGACTACATCGTGCCCGATACGGTGCACGTCCTTTATCGCGGCCAGATCATCAAGTCCGGCAGCAAGGACCTCGCGCTCGATCTGGAAAAGAACGGTTACGCCGGCGTCATTGGCGAAGCGGCGTGAGGTATTCGCAATGAACCTTCATGCACAGACGACAAGGACTGCTGCGGAGGCGGCGCTGATCGACAGCTTCGCCGCCCGCATTTCCGATTTACCGGGCGATGCCGAGACTACCGTGCATCGTGACGAGGCGCTGGAACTCCTGAAGGCCGGTTTGCCGACGCGCCGCGTCGAGGCCTGGCATTACACGGATTTGCGCCGCCTCCTGTCCTCCGTTCCCGCCTACCGTTTCGAAAGCGGGGCTGCACAGATTTCCCCCCTGATCGAGCGGGCTGAGGTTTTGCCCGTTCTCAACGGTAAGGCCAGTGCTCCGCGCGGCGGCATTTCGGGGGTCGCGGTCTCGCGGCTTGCCGACCGTCTGATCGAGGGCGACCTGAAGTCGAAACTGGGTGTTTCCGACCCTTACGACACGGTGGCGGCCATCAATGCCGCTTTCGTTTCTGACGGCTATTGCCTCGAGATTGAGGATGGCGCGCAGATTGATCGGCCCATCGAGTTTCAGAACGTGCACGCGGGCGGTCAGGTCCACAGCCGTTTTGCCGTCAAGGCGGGTGCAGGCTCGAAGGTCGCCATAGTCGAACGCCAGACGGGCAGCGAGGAGGCTCTGGTTTCCAGCGTCAGCCATCTGGATGTGGCGGATGGCGCCGATGTGCTGTGGATCGTGCTGCAGGAACAGCCCGATACGGTGTCGCATCTTGCTCAGTTCACCGCGAGCCTTGGCAAGGACGCCAAGCTCACGCTGTTCATCATGAATGCCGGCGGCAAGCTGGTACGCCAGGAAGTCCGGGTCACGGCGGATGGCGAGGGGGCTTCCTTCCGTCTGCGCTGCGTCAATCTTCTGGCAGGCGAGACCCATTGCGACGTGACCATGGTGCTCGATCATCTGGCCGCAGATACGTTCTCCACGGAAACGATCCGAAATGTCGTCACCGGCAAGGCAGACGGCGTGTTTCAGGGGCAGATTCGCGTTGCCCGCGACGCGCAGAAGACCGATGCCAAGATGGCCTGCAACACATTGCTCCTCTCCGACGACGGCAGTTTCTCGGCCAAGCCCGAGCTTGAGATTTTCGCCGACGACGTGGCCTGCGGCCACGGCGCGACGGTGACGGAAATCGAGGCCGATCACCTCTTCTATCTCATGGCGCGCGGTATCGACGAAAAGACGGCACGCGGCTTGCTGGTGAAGGCTTTCCTGGCGGAGGTCATCGAGGAGCTGGAAGACGAGGCGGTTATCGAGTCGCTTGAGGATAAGCTCGACGCCTGGTTCGTGGAACACGGGTGATGGTGAGGCGGGGTTGAACGGCGGGCGGCTGCCTTGACCCTCTTGGTTCGACACTTCACCAGGAGGATGAAGGCAGGGCGGCGTGACGCCGGTTGCGGCGGTTGAGCCGATATCCGTCGCCAGCTCCCATCGCGGAGCGCCAGCCCTCATGGTGAGCTTGTCGAACCAGGAGAATGGTGAGCTTGTCGAACCAGGAGAGCGGTATGCCAGGCACTGGAACGGGAAGGTTTGAGACAGTGGACCAGACGGTCGAAAGCAAGAGCTACGATGTCGAGGCGATCCGCCGCGATTTTCCCATCCTCGCACGGGAGGTCTATGGCAAGCCGCTCGTTTATCTCGACAATGGCGCCTCGGCGCAGAAACCGCAGTCCGTCATCGACGCGGTGACGCATGCCTATACTCAGGAATATGCGAACGTCCATCGCGGGCTGCATTTCCTCTCCAACGCGGCGACCGACGCCTATGAGAAGGCCCGCGAAACCGTTCGCCGTTTTCTCAATGCGGGAAGCACCGACGAGATCATCTTCACGAAATCGGCCACGGAGGCAATCAACACCGTTTCCTACGGATTCGCCGTGCCGAATATCGGTGAGGGCGATGAGATCGTGCTGTCCATCATGGAGCACCACTCGAACATCGTTCCATGGCATTTCCTGCGCGAACGTCACGGCGCGAAGCTCGCCTGGATACCCGTCGACGCCGATGGCGTGTTGACGGTCGAGGCTTTCGAGAAGACCCTGAGCCCGCGCACAAGGCTGGTGGCGATCACGCACATGTCGAATGTGCTCGGCACGATCACGCCCCTGAAGGACATTATTCGCATTGCCCATGGGCGCGGCATCCCTGTCTTGGTGGATGGCAGCCAGGGCGCGGTCCACCTGCCGGTGGATGTGCAGGACCTCGATTGCGATTTCTATGTCTGCACGGGCCATAAGCTTTACGGCCCCTCGGGCATTGGCGTTCTCTATGGCAAGAAGGATCGCCTGAAGGCGATGCGTCCCTTCCAGGGCGGCGGTGAGATGATCGAGGATGTGACGCTCGACAATGTCACCTACAACGATCCGCCACACCGTTTCGAGGCGGGAACGCCCCCCATCGTTCAGGCTATTGGACTAGGCGCCGCCCTTGAATATATCGAGAGCGTCGGTCGCGAGGCAATCGCCGCCCATGAAGCGGAATTGGTGCGCTACGCCCACGAACGGCTCGGCCACATCAATTCACTGCGCATTTTCGGCAATGCGCCGGGCAAGGGCGCCATCGTCTCGTTTGAACTTCAGGGCATTCATGCCCATGATGTTTCGATGGTGATCGACAGGGGCGGCGTGGCGGTGCGGGCTGGTACCCATTGCGCACAGCCGCTTCTGAAACACTTTGGCGTGACATCCACCTGCCGCGCCTCATTCGGCATGTATAATACGATGGCCGAGGTCGATGCCTTGGCTGAAGCGCTTGAAAAAGCGCGCAAATTTTTCGGGTGACGATCATGAGCGATGCATCGCAGGACGAAATGAGCGAGGCCGCGCCGGAAGGCGAGGGTGTTGTTACGGCTTCGGCCATTCCTCAGGAAGAACTGGCGCGGCTGACCGACGATATCGTTGGCGCCCTGAAGACAGTCTACGATCCGGAAATTCCCGCGGACATCTATGAACTTGGATTGATCTACAAGATCGACATAGAGGACGACCGTTCGGTCAAGATCGACATGACATTGACGGCGCCGGGATGTCCCGTGGCCGGCGAAATGCCGGGCTGGGTCCAGAACGCGGTGAGCTCCGTGGAAGGTGTCGGCGATGTCGAGGTCAGCATGGTGTTCGATCCGCCCTGGACGCCCGACCGCATGTCGGAAGAGGCGCAGGTCGCCATCGGCTGGTATTGAGGCAACCCTTGCAACCGGGCCGAAACTTGACCATCTTCTAGAAAACCATCCGCGAGCCTTTCACTCGCTGTGAATGGAGAGACCCATGAGCCGATTTCAAGTTATGACGATCACCGATGCCGCCGCCGAACGGGTGCGTGACATCATGGCCTCGCGCGAGGGCGCGCAGGGCGTGCGTGTTGGCGTGAAGAAGGGCGGCTGCGCCGGCATGGAATACACGGTGGATCTCGTCACCGATCCCAACCCCAAGGACGACCACGTCGAGCGCGAGGGTGCGCATGTCTATGTCGCTCCGGAGGCTGCCCTCTTTCTTCTGGGGACCGAACTGGATTTCGAGGTGACCAAGCTGCGGACCGGATTCACCTTCAGGAATCCGAATCAGACGTCCGCTTGCGGTTGCGGCGAATCGGTTGAGTTGCAGCCCGCTGAGCTCAAGGAGCTTGCCGAGGCTCGCGGCGCGCTCTGAGGCGGCTGACGCCCGTCCCCATTGTCACACCAGAGGCAGGGAGATGGCCGGATCACCTGGTTCCGGCATTCAACGAGGGCGCCTGCGCCTTTGCCGATTGATCGCTGATGGTTCGAGTGTCCCCGGCAGGCCCGATCTGCCGGGTTTTTCGTGTGTGTCCGGTGCCGGCAAAGAATAATACTTGACTATAATAATCATATTTATACCTTGCGCGGTGTTACGGCTTCGCCGCCCATGCGGCTGCCGCTTGCGCCAGCAAACATGTGCCTGACCCGCGTGATGAGCCAGCCTTTGTCCAGATCGACTGAAGGGGGCTCGAATGCTTATGCGCGCAAGGCGCCATCACTTCCTGCCGGCTACGGCCATGGCGCTGGTCATGACTGTGGGAACGGCACACCACACATTTGCACAGGATGACCGGCAACAGGCCGAACCGGGCAGCAGGACGCTGCTCCAGAAGCTGATTGTCTCCGACACGGTTGGCAGCGGGGACCCCTACAGCGAAGCAGCGGCGGCAAGCACGGTCGACCGCGAAGCGATAACGGAGCGTTTCGGTGGCGATGCCAACCAGGTTGTCCGTTCCGCGGCCGGGACCTTCACGCGCGCTCCTTCCGACCAGCCTGGCCTGACGGTCAATATCCGAGGGTTGCAGGGCATGGGCCGTGTCAACACCATGATCGACGGTGTGCCGCAGACGTTCCGCAACCTGTCGGGTCATGGCGGCACATTCGACGACATGGCCTATGTCGATCCGAATCTCCTGACGAGTGTCGATGTTCACCGCGGGTTGGTTTCCGGCGCCGAGGGAATGGGCGCTCTTGGAGGGGCCGCCAATTTTCGCACCATTGGCATCGAAGACGTGCTTTTGCCCGGCCGCGACCAGGGCGTGATGACGACGTGGCGCGGTGGAACGAACGCCTATGGCTGGTCCGGAATGATCGCTGGCGGCTTGCGCGCGCCCATCTTGCCCAATGGGGAAGGCATGGCGAGTGTGATGGGCGCTTTTTCCTATACGGAAAAACGCCGGTTCGAGAATGGCGACGGCATCGAAGTCCCGTTCGATCCCAGCCAGAAACCCTCGTCGGGCCTGATCAAGGTGGAGCTGAAACCCAATGACACGCACGAACTGAAGCTTGGCGGTCGCTGGTATGACAACGGGTTCTATGTGGAGAGCGGCGGCTACGACTGGTCGGTGAACAACCAGACCTATACCGCCAACTACGCCTATACGCCCGGAGACCCCTTATGGGACCTCCGGGTGAATGCCTACCACAACATCACGAAGCTGGATTTTGACGGTATCGGAGGCGTTTTCTCCAATCGTCACGGCGTCAACACCGCAACCGGTATTGACGTCAGCAATCGCAGCAGGACGAACTTCGGCAATACCGACCTGGAGTTCTATTATGGCGCTGCCTATTCCTCGGACGATTACGAGGGCAACGATCAGCGCGGGGCCAATCCCGACGGGCGTCTGATCAAGGGCAGCCTGTTCGGCGAAGCCTCGCTTACCCGTGGCATCGCGGGCCTGAAAGGCGGGTTGCGCTACGATCGCTGGCAGTTGAGCGGTGTGCGCGGCTATACGCGGCCGGGGTTTGGCGACTGTCCGGCCGGCGGCGGAAACTGTCCGGGGGAATCGGCGAGCCGCTCGGGCGATGAATGGAACCCGAGCATCACGGCGACCTTGAAGCCTCTCGACTGGATGGAGCTATATGCCACCTACGCGCATACCTATCGCGCGCCCACCGCGTCTGAGATGTTCTATCCCGGTGGCCACAATTTCAATGGCAGCGGCAGCCCCATCGAGAACAATCTCGACCTCACCGCCGAGACGATGCGCGGTATCGACATAGGCGTGAACGTCAAGGCGGATGATCTCTTCGTGGCCGGCGATGCCTTTCGGCTCAAGGCCGGATATTTCCGCAATCGCATCAGGAATTTCATCACCTATGGCATGGACCAGAAGCCCGGCGAGGTCTCTCCCACGATACGGTGGGTCAATCTGCCGGGCACGACCACGATGAGCGGTTTCGAACTGGAGGGCGGATATGATGCGGGCTTCATCTACGCGAATTTCTCGCTGACCGTTGCCGACACCGAACAGCCGCTGCCCTATTTCGCAGGCGTTGGAAACGATGTGGGCCGGCTGCCGGACGATTTCGCGACCATCGACATCGGGACGCGGCTGTTCGACCGGAGGCTCACCCTTGGTGGGCGCATGCGCTATGTGGGCGACAGCGTGCAGGTCTTCTTCGACGAGGCCAATTCGATCCACTTTCCAAGCTATGTCCTGTTTGATGCCTATGGCTCCTGGCAGTTCAACGAGAACGCCAAACTGTTCTTCTCGGTCGAGAACATTGCCGACAAGAGCTATATGAATGCGATGGGCGGCTTTGCGGATAGCTACAATGGCGTCAACACGGGGCGTGGCCGCACGTTCATCGTCGGCGCGACGGCCCGTTTCTAGCCGTATTGTGATGCGATCATAAGCTTGAGCAACGTTCCCTGCTCTAGAACCGGAAAAGCCGCCGTGGGGTTTCCACGGCGGCTTTTCTTCTGGAACCTGCAAAGGCTGTTCAGCCCTTGATGCCGATCTTCATGAAGGCGGGAACATCGTCGCCGAATCCCACGACCGAATTGTCTTCCTCGCGCTCGCGGCGGTGATCCTGCTTGCGGGGCCGACGTTCGGCCTGAGCGGATCCATCCTCGTGGCGCGCCTTGCGCTCGGTGTTTTCCGCCTTGATCGCTTCTTTGCGGCCTTGCCTGGCATCGGAGCTGCGGCCCGTGTTCGCACCCGTGTCCGGTGCGTCGTTCTTCGGGCCGCGTTTGCCGGCCCGGCCGCGCGGCTTCTCTTCCGCATCGTCCTCGGGCGTGAGAGTGGACAGGTCGCCGTCAAGCCATTCGGTCTCCTGGCCGATCAGCTTGCTGATCGAATCGACATATTTCCTGTCGGCTTTCGTCACCAGGGTAAACGCCTTGCCCGAGCGGCCGGCACGGCCCGTGCGGCCGATACGGTGCACGTAATCCTCCGAATGGATCGGCACGTCGAAATTGATGACATGACTGACATCGGGAATATCGAGGCCGCGCGCTGCGACATCCGAGGCCACGAGCAGCTTCAGCTTTCCTTTTCTGAAACTCTCGAGCATGGCCATGCGCGCACGCTGGTCCATGTCGCCGTGAAGGGCGCCGGCATCGTATTCATGCCGTACCAGCGACCGGAAGAGGGTGGCCACCTCGCTTTTGCGATTGCAGAAGATGATGGCGTTCTTGAGCGTATCACCCTCGGAATCGATCAGCTCACGCAGCCTTGCACGCTTCGACCACGGCTTGGAGCCGCATTTCACCAAACGCTGGATGATGCTGGTATTGGTGGTCGCCGGACGCGACACCTCCACCCGAACCGGCGCCTGCAGGAATTGCTCGGTCAGCTTGGTGATCTCCGGCGGCATGGTCGCGGAGAAGAAAAGCGTCTGACGGGTAAACGGGATCAGCTTGCAGATGCGCTCGATATCGGGAATGAAGCCCATGTCGAGCATCCGGTCGGCTTCGTCGATGACGAAGATGTCGACGCCCGTCAGAAGCAGTTTGCCGCGTTCGAAGTGATCGAGCAGTCGGCCAGGCGTGGCAATGAGCACATCGGCACCCCGTTCCAGCTTGCGTTCCTGTTCATCGAAGGAGACGCCGCCGATCAGAAGCGCGATGTTGAGCCGGTGGTTCTTGCCATATTTGACGAAATTCTCTTCGACCTGTGCGGCCAGTTCGCGTGTCGGCTCCAGGATCAGAGTTCGCGGCATGCGCGCGCGGGCCCGTCCGCGTTCCAGGCGGGTGAGCATCGGCAGCACGAAGGAGGCGGTCTTTCCGGTTCCTGTCTGGGCGATGCCCAGAACGTCCTTGCCGGCGATGGCATGCGGAATGGCGCCTGCCTGAATAGGCGTCGGCTGCGTGTAGCCCGCGTCCACGACGGCGGACAGAACCTTGGCCGAAAGGCCCAGATCGGAAAATGTCAACGCTTCCTGAGCGGTCTCTTGTTCTGCTGGCACTTTTTGGCTGTCTTTTCTGTGGCGGCAAAGCCGCAATTGTCGGGATTTTTTCCCGAATCCACGGTGGGCCTACGGCTTGCAGAGCCCAATGTCAACAGAACAGTTGCCCTTAAGGCAGTTGTCGTTCAGTAACGGAACTGCTCTGAAAGAATGCGTTCGTTCCATGAGTGGCTCTCGTCAAACAGGACGGTAACGGTCTTGTCGACCGATTCCCGCACGGTGACGGAGATCACCGACTTGATCTCCGTGTGATCTGCAACGGCATTCACGGGCCGTTTCCCCGGCTCCAGAATATCGAAACGAACCGTAGCCTTGTCCGGCAGCAGGGCACCGCGCCAACGGCGCGGGCGGAAGGGGCTGACCGGCGTGAGGGCAAGCAGAGGCGCATCGAGCGGCAGGATCGGTCCATGCGCCGACAGATTATAGGCGGTGGAGCCGGCCGGCGTCGCGACCATCACGCCATCGCAGATTAATTCCTCCAGCCGAACCTTCTCATCCACCGAAATACGAATCTTTGCCGCCTGATAGGATTGGCGCAAAAGAGACACTTCATTGATCGCGAGAGCTTCCGATTCCTGCCCTTCCGCGTCCAGAGCCAGCATCTGCAAGGGGCGCACTGTCTCGGGGATGGCCGCCTGGATTCGCTCGCGCAGGCCCTCGTCGCGGTATTCGTTCATGAGGAAACCGACCGTGCCGCGGTTCATTCCGTAGATGCGCTTGCCCGAACCCATGGTCTCGCGCAGCGTCTGCAGCATGAACCCGTCGCCTCCGAGCGCCACCACCACGTCGGCATCTTCCGGCCGTTCCTGGCCGTAGAGGGCGGAGAGATGCGCGACCGCCTCGCGGGCGTCCTCGGTGTCTGCGGAAACGAAGGAGAGGGCCAACGGGGAATTGGTCATGTCGGTCTTGGGCCCCTTGAGATGCACGGTTTCAACGGGTTAGCACGGGGCTGCGCCGCTGCAAAGGGTGCGCGGGCGCATTGGATGCACACAGAGAAGCGGTTTGCTGGCAAAATAGGGATTGGGGTACTTGTGGCATGGTGCCCCCGGCAGGATTCGAACCCGCGACCCCCTGATTACAAATCAGGTGCTCTACCAACTGAGCTACAAGGGCATTGGCGCTCCGTTAGCATAAACTTCGGCGGAGTGAAATGAAAACTGCCGCGCCGCCCCCAGTTCGTGAAATGTAAGCTGTGTTCGGGCGGGAAGAGTGCCCGATACGTCGCGGCTGCGCCTGGAACGTACGTTCTGCCGCTTCTGTGCCAATGGCGCGCAACATCATTAAGTTCGCAAGAAAATCTCTCCGGCAGCCGGAGAAGCCGATGTTGTGGCGAATGGTTGTGAAGGCATTGTACTTGCAAATCAGGGCGCATTGTTATTGTCTTGTCTTTGAAGGCCGACAGCAAGCGGCTTTCGGCATTCTCAATTTGCCAGCCAAAGAGAGCCAGCAATGAGCACGAGAGATCATTCCACCACGCGGCGCGGCTTCCTTCAGTCGGCCGCGGCGGGTGTTGCCGTTTCGGCCATGACACACCCCGCCATGGCACAGAAACAGCCCCCTGTTGCCCTCGAAGAGTATTCCCCGACCTATTTCACCGCCGAGGAATGGACATTTATTCTCGCCGCCACCGCACGCCTCATTCCTTCGGATGGCGATGGGCCGGGCGCGACCGAGACGCGTGTGCCTGTTTTCATCGATCTTCAACTGGCGGGCGATTTCGGAAAAGCCGCCGACTGGTACATGGAAGGCCCCCATGTTCCCGATGCTCCAGCCCAATTCGGCTACCAGTCTCCACTCGCGCCGGCCGAGGTCTATCGCGCCGGCATCGCCGAATTCGACGAATGGTGCCGTCAGAACCACAATGCACCCTTCGCCGAACTTGACGCTGCCACCCAGGACGCAGCTTTGACGGCGCTTCAGAAGGGCGAGGTGAAACTTGCCTCCACGCAGGGAGCGAGCTTCTTCGGCCTGCTTCTGCAGAACACGAAAGAGGGCTATTTCGCCGATCCGCTTTATGGCGGCAATCATGGCATGGCCGCCTGGGTGCATATCGGCTTCCCCGGCGCGCGCGCCAGCTATCTCGAATGGGTTGGCATAGACAAGCCATATCCGCTCGGACCCGTCAGCATTTCCGGCGAGAGGGCTTGAGCATGGCGACCAACGCACCGAAGAAGGATGTCGTGATCGTCGGTCTCGGCTGGACCGGATCGATCCTGGCGATGGAACTGTGCGAAGAGGGACTTGAGGTCCTTGCGCTCGAACGCGGCGATGACCGCGACACGGTTCCCGATTTCAAATATCCGGAAGTCGCGGACGAATTGAAATACGGCGTGCGCTACGGCTTCATGCAGAAGCCGCGCAATTCGACGCTGACGGTTCGCCGCACGCTTGAAGAGACGGCGCTTCCCTATCGCATGCTGGGTTCTTTCCTTCCGGGCGATGGCGTCGGCGGAGCGGGCATCCACTGGAATGGCCACAACTGGCGCCCCATGGTGGAGGAATTGCGCCTGCGCTCCTACGTGGAGGAGAGCTTCGGCGCAGACATCATTCCCGAGGACATGACGATCCAGGATTGGGGCGTCGATTACGACGAGCTCGAACCCTATTTCGACCGCTTCGAGAAGATTGCCGGCATTGCGGGCCAGGCGGGCAACATCAATGGCAAGATCATCGAGGGCGGCAATCCTTTCGAGGCGCCCCGGTCCGGCGATTTTCCGATGCCGCCGCTTCCCCAGACGGTTGATGCGATGATGTTCGCCGATGCCGCGCGCAAGATGGGCTATCACCCGTTTCCGCGTCCGGCGGCCAATGCCTCGCAGGCCTACACGAACCCATATGGCATGCAGCTCGGCCCTTGCAATTTCTGCGGCTTCTGCGAGCGTTTCGGCTGTCTCAACTATTCGAAGTCCTCACCGCAGACCTGCATCCTGGCTGCCTTGAAGCGCAAGTCGAATTTCTCCTACAAGGTGAATTCGGAAGTCCTCAAGGTCGAGCTCGCCCCCGATGGCAAGACGGCGACCGGCGTGACCTATGTCACGGCGGAGGGCGAGGAGGTTTTCCAGCCAGCCGATCTGGTGATCCTGGCCGCCTACCAGTTGCACAATGTGCATCTGATGCTGCTTTCAGGCATCGGTCAGCCCTACGATCCCGCGACGGGCGAGGGCGTTACGGGCAAGAACTACGCCTATCAGATGAACGGCGGCACCTCGCTCTTTTTCAAGGACATCGAGTTCAACCCCTTCGTCGGCGCCGGGTCGAACGGCATGGTGATCGACGATTTCGCCATCAACCAGATCGATTTTGGCAAGGAAGGCTTCATCGGAGGCAGCTACATCAGCTCCGGTACGACCAACGGCCAGCCGATTCGCTCCATGCGGCTTCCGCCCGGCACGCCTTCCTGGGGAGCTGCCTGGAAGCAGGCGACGAAGGAATGGTACGGGCATTCCATGTCCATCGGTTCGCATGGTTCGAACATGACCTATCGCGACACCTATCTGGACCTCGATCCCACCTACAAGGATCGCCATGGCCGCCCCCTGATGCGCATGACGTTCAACTGGAAGCCGAACGACATCCGCATGACCCAGTTCATGAAAACGAAGATCGAGCCGATCGCCGAGAGCATGAACCCCGATATCATGCAGTCGGGCTACAAATCGGAAGGGGCCATGTATGACGTGCGGCCCTACCAGACGACGCACAATGTGGGCGGGGCTATCATGGGCAGCGATCCGAAGACATCGGCTCTCAATCGCTATCTGCAGAGCTGGGACGTGCACAATGTGTTCGTGATGGGCTCCACCGCGTTCCCGCAGAACCTGCAATACAACCCCACCGGCATGGTTGGCGGCCTTGCCTATTGGTCGGCGAATGCGATCCGCAAGGACTATCTGCCCAACCCGCGGCCGTTGGTCTGAGGAGGCATGGCGATGAAAACCTTTCTCAAGATCATCGGACTGCTGGTTCTTCTGGGGCTCGTGGCCGTGGCGGCCATTGCCTTCGTGCCGATCCGCGCGACCCCCCCGCAGGGGCAGGTGGCCGCCGATTTCAAGCCGGCCGAAGGGCAGGGGGAATACGCGATGCGGCTTGCCGATTGTGCCGCCTGCCACACGGCTGAAGGCGGCAAGCCCTTTGCCGGCGGGCGGCCCATCGAAAGTCCGTTCGGCGCCATCTGGTCGACCAACATCACGCCAGACCCCGAAACGGGCATCGGCGGGTACACACTCGATGAATTCCGCCATGTGCTTTACGATGGCGTGCGTCGCGATGGCGCGCATCTTTATCCGGCCATGCCCTATGAGAATTATCGCATGGCCTCCGAGGAGGATGTGCGGTCGCTCTACGATTACTTCATGAACGGTGTGGAACCGGTGAAGAACGAGGTCAGGAAGACCGCGCTCGACTTCCCGTTCAACCAGCGCTGGGGCATTCGCGTCTGGGATTGGGTGGGGCTCGCCGCGCCCGGTTTCAAGCCGCGCTATAACGATCCTGTTCTCGACCGGGGCGCCTATATCGTGGAAACGCTCGGCCACTGCGGTGCCTGCCACAGCCCGCGCACCCCGATTTTTGCCCAGGATGGAACCGATGGCACAAGCGATCGCTTCCTGCGTGGCGGCGAGATTGCCGGATGGTCTGCTCCGGATCTGCGTGGCGCAAAATCCGCACCTCAGATATGGAGTGCGGCCCAGCTCAAGGCGTATCTCGCTTCCGGTCGCAACAATCATTCCGCGGTCACGGGCGAGATGTCGCTGGTTGTCGAGGATTCGCTCCAGTATCTGACGGATGAGGATCTCGATGCCGTGGTTGCCTATCTGCGCCACATCGGAGACGGCGATGGCGGCAAGGAAGAGCAGCCTGCCAGCGGTGAAAAGCCTGCCCCTGATGCGACCACGGCGCTCCTGAACTCCGCCGATCCGTCAATGGATCTGGGCCCGCGCCTTTATCTGGACAATTGCGGTGCCTGCCATTTCACCAATGGCAAGGGTGCTGATGGCGTGTTCCCGGAGCTTGATGGCAATTCGCTCGTGACAGCGGATCAGGTGACGGGGCTTCTGCACGTCATTTTGAATGGCTCGCGCCTGCCTTCGACGCGCGAACGCCCGGCAGATCTGGCCATGCCCGGTTTTGGCAAGCGCCTCTCGGATGAGGAAGTCGCAGCTCTTGCGACCTTCCTGCGCGGGGCCTGGTCGAACAAGGCTGGCCCGGTCGACACCGCGACCGTCGCGGCAAATCGGACCGGCGGTTAGTCGCCGCCAGCGGCTTCCCCGCTCGGCAAGTTCCGGGCGGGGCAGCGCGATTTGATAAAATGGATTAAAAGCCGCTGGAGTTTTCCTCCAGCGGCTTTTTTGATGAAAAATACGCAGGAACAATGGCTTGAGGCTGTTTCTCAGCGTCCTTCCAGCAGCTTTCCTGCGCTTGAAGGACGGTCTGCGAGAAGAAAATTCAGGTGGGTCCATCCGACTAACGGCGCATGTGTGTTTTGTTGTTTGAACGGGAAGGTTTCGCTTGGCGCGCGCAGCTCGACATCGAACGAACGGGGCCTGAAGCCCGTGTTTTTTGCGCGCCGGAAGAAGAGGATTTACCGGTTCGGTCGCACTTCAGATTTGATTTATAAGATTATAATTATTGAATATCTATTTAATTTTATTTGAGAAATTAAAATAGGATAATAAAAGTCATAAATAATTGATTCCCTGTCGAGTGGTGCCAATCATGATGCACGATGTCGTTTCGACCGGCATGCGCTTGTTTATAAGACGCCTCGCAGCTGTTGCGCTCCTTCTTGCCCCCGGCGCGCGGGCAATGGCCGCCACGGCGACCGGTTCGCTGAATGTCACGATCACGATCCAGGCGGAATGCACGGTGGTTTCTGCCAGCGATCTGGATTTCGGGACCCATGGCGTGGTCGATACAAATCTGGACCAGACCACAACGATCAGCATCCAGTGCACCAGCGGCACGCCCTATGCGGTGGGGCTTGATGCGGGCACAGGGTCAGGGGCGACGCTTTCCGCGCGTCTCATGAGCGGCCCGGCTTCAGCGACCGTGCAGTACAGCCTTTATCGCGACGCAGGCCGCAGTCAGGTCTGGGGCGATACACCCGGTGTCGACACGGTAGACGGCACCGCCAACGGAAGCGCGGAAACGCTGAGCGTCTATGGCCGCGTGCCTGCACAGGCGACGCCGGGAGCAGGGACCTACAGCGACACGGTGGCCATCACCATCACCTATTGAGAAGTGGAGAAGACGCCGATGCGGTTCAATGGGGTGCGTGTCGTTCTTCTGGCGGCATTTCTGGAGCTGATGGCTGTCGCCGGTTCCAGGGCGGCTACATTGCGTGTTGCACCGACCATGCTTGATCTCGTCGCGCCTGACAGCGCCTCGGTCCTGCAGCTGCGCAACGAGGCGGCGCGGCCTCTGCATGTGCAGATACGCGTTTTTCGATGGCGGCAGGGACGCAACGGAGAAACGCTGGTTCCAACCGAAGCTGTCGTGGCAAGCCCGCCCGCCACGCGGCTGGAGCCTGGAATGACCTATACGGTGCGTGTGGTGCGAACGCTGAAAATGCCCGTGCGTGGCGAAGAGAGCTATCGCGTCCTGGTGGATGAATTGCCGGACCCGGCGCGCCGCCGGGCGGGCACCGTCAATCTGGTGGTGCGCCATTCCATTCCGGTTTTCTTCAGGGCGGCCGATGCCGCGCCCGCCAGCGTTTCCTGGTCCTTGGCGCGCGCCGATGGGCAACTGCACCTTGTTGCAAGAAACGTGGGAGGATCGCGGTTGCGTCTTTCCGATGCGCTCCTCACCGACCGGGGGCGCCCGGTGGCGCATGCAAAGGGCTTGCTTGGCTATGTCCTGCCGGGCGCGATCATGCGCTGGCCCCTCGTTCCCCTGTCGAAAGCCGGCAAGGGCCCTTATCGTCTGAATGTCCAGAGCCATGTCGGTCCTCTTGAAGCGGCTGTGTCGGTCGAGCCTCGCTAGCGCGGCCTTGCTGGCCACGTGCGCGGCTTGGGCTCCGTCATTTGCGGACGTGCTCCATCTGGAGGTCTTCCTCAACGGCGCGCCCACACGGCTGATCGGGCAATTTCACGAACTGCCCGACGGCGCGCTCGCCGCAAGGCCTGAAGAGCTGCGCGAATTGGGCCTGAACATCGAGCCGGGCGGCATGGATGGTCAAGAGATGCTGCGGCTCGATGCGCTGCCAGGTGTCGTTGTCGCGTTCGATGGTCAGGCTCAGACGCTGCATATCGACGCGAAGGCCTTCGCCCGCAAGGCGCACCTCATCGACCTTGCTGTGGAGGCCGAGAAGCGCACGAAGCCTGCCTCTGCCTTTGGAGCCGTGCTCAACTACACGCTTCTGGCCGGGACACATTCGCTGGTCAGCGACGGCGCGCGCCTTCTCAAGGGAGTATCGGGGAGTTTCGAGGCGCGCCTGTTCAGCCCCTATGGTGTGGTGAGCCACAGTTTTATAGCGGGCGCGCTGGATGGCGAGTTGCAGGGTATGCGCCGGCTGACAACGCGTTGGACCTATTCGGATCCGCAGCGCATGCTTGCCTATGCGGCGGGAGACCTCGTCACGGGCGGGTTGGCCTGGACACGGCCCGTGCACCTCGGCGGCTTCCAGATGCGCCGCAATTTTGCCCTGCGGCCCGATCTCTTGACGCTGCCGCTTCCATCCTATTCGGGAACAGCGGCCGTCCCTTCGACAGTTGAGGTCTTTGCGCGAAACACGCGCACCTTTTCCGGGCATGTGGGCGAGGGGCCGTTTCGCCTCGTCAACCTGCCGGTGGTGGCGGGTGCGGGATCTGCGCGCATTGTCTTGCGTGATGCCTCGGGCCGCGAGACGGAAGAGACGCTGCCGTTCTTCGCCTCCAGCCAGCTTCTGAGAACGGGCCTTCTGGATTTCTCGCTGGAAGCAGGGTTCGCCCGCAGGGGATTCGGCACCGGAACCGATGCTTACGACCGTCGCCTCGTTGGCGTTGCCAGCGCCCGTTACGGCCTGAACGATGCGCTCACCATGGAGGCGCATGTGGAGGGCGGCGGAGGTCTTTTGAACGGCGGTCTCGGATTTGCCTTCCCCCTTGCAAGCGTCGGGCTTGCCTCCCTGTCCGCGTCAGCAAGTACGGGACCGGCCGGAACGGGATATCAGGCAAGTGCGGGCCTGGAACTCGCAATCGCCGGCTGGACATTGCGCGGCTATGCACAGCGCGCATTCGGCCCCTATGAGGACCTGGCCGCACTGACGGCTCTACCCACAAGTCATGGCCCGCACAGGCATTTCAGCGCCGGCGTTCCACGTGCGCTTGATCAGCTGGTTGCAAGCATTCCGCTTCCCGCCTCCGGATCGGCGATGAGCCTCTCCTTCACCCATCTGAAGGATGCACGCCATGAAACAAGTCGCATTCTGGGCCTCACCTACACCCAGCGCCTGTCGCGCCGCGGCAACCTCTTCGCATCGGGTTTCGTCGATATGGGACAAAAAGGCAGTTTCGGGCTTTTCGCAGGGATTTCCTTCACGTTCGACGGTGGTGTCACTGCTTCCAGCGGTTTCGAACACAGTGATGGGGGAGGCCGTCTCGTCTCGCGCCTGTCACGGCAGGAAGGAACGGACACGCATGGTTTCGGCTGGCAACTGGTTTCGGCGGAAGGGCGCCGGCCCGAACGCTCCGCCACGTTGACACATCGTGGCAGATACGGACGCGGTGAAGCGACATTGCGGGAGCGTGGTGGAGATGTCGGCCTTTCGACGCAGTTCGAAGGCGCCATCGCCATTGCCGGTGGCGGCATCTTTGCAACGCGTCGGCTGGAGGATGCGTTTGCCGTCGTCGATGCGGGGGCGCCAGGCATACCCGTCCACCATCAGAACAGGCCGGCAGGCCGCACGGATGCGCGAGGGCTTCTTCTGGTTCCCGATCTTGTTGCCTTCGAGGACAACACGCTCTCCCTCGATCCACGCGGATTGCCCGTCGATGTGACGTTGCAGGAAACGAGCAGGACGGTTGTTCCCGCCGAACGTTCCGGCGTCCTCGTTTCGTTCGGTGTGTCGGAGCGACCGCGTGCGGCGGTGGTCGGATTTGTCGACGCGCGGGGCCTGCCCCTTCCTGTAAGCGTCACGGGACGGTTGCAGGCCACCAACGCGGAATTTGTGGTTGGTTATGATGGCATGGCCTATCTGGTCGGTCTCGCGAGCAGGAATGTCGCCGAAATCACTCTGCCTGGCGGCGTGTTGTGCCGGGCGCGCTTCGCTTATCGGGAGCGGCCCGGAACACAGCCCCGTCTGGAGAATGTGCCATGCTTGTGAAAACCTTGCTTGCCACCCTCATCCGGGCAGGTTTCCCCTTGTTTTCCGGGATATTGCCGGCATGCGCCCAAAGCTGTTCCTTTTCCGTCGGCAATGTCAGCTTCGGCACGGTCGATACCTTGGCGGGCGGCCAGGTGAACACCACGGCAACCCTGTCCGCCAGCTGCACCGGCCTTTCGCTGACCCGCATTCTCATCTGCCCGAACATCGGCACGGGCTCCGCCGGAGCGAATGCCACGTTTCGTCAGCTTTCCTCAGGCGCCGGTACGCTCGACTACCAGCTGTATTCCGACGCCGCGCGCACCGCGATCTGGGGATCCTATTTCTGGGCCTATCCGGCACGCCCACCCAATCTTGCGCTGACACTGGGAGCACTTGGAACGGGGTCGCAGAGTTATACCATTTACGCCGCATTGCCGTCAGGGCAGTCCTCGGCTGCTGCCGGTGCGTATCTGTCAGCCTTTTCCGGCGGTGATTCCGTATTCTACTACCGTTATTCGCTTCTCAGCGACTGTTCGAACCAGTCGGGCATTCAGGCGCAACCGACGTTTCAGGCAAGCGCTACCGTTGCCGCCAACTGCCTGGTTTCCACCCAGGATGTGAATTTTGGCGCGCAGGGCGTCCTGACAGCCGATGTCGATGCGGCAGGCGCCGTCTTCGTCACCTGCACACCCGGCAGTGATTTCACCATCGGGTTGGGAGCGGGGGCGGCTGGCGGCGGGCCAACTGCGCGGGAAATGCGCAAGGGCAGCGAGAAGGTGGTCTACGGTCTTTACCAGGACGCGGCCCGCAATCTGCCTTGGGGGGATGGTGTCGTGCCGGGAGAAGCCGCTTCAGGGACCGGAGACGGTGCTGCGCAAAGCCTTGGCGTATACGGGCGCGTTCCCGCCCAGTCGACGCCTTCGGCGGGAACGTATTCCGATACGGTCGTGGTGACGGTCACCTACTGACCAGTGGCGGCGAGATGCTGCCGGGCGGCATAGAGCGAAACGGCAGCCGCGTTGGAAACGTTGAGAGAACGGATTGGCCCCGGCATGTCGAGCCGGGCGAGGGCGGTCACCGTTTCGCGGGTCTTCTGGCGCAGACCCTTGCCCTCCGCGCCCAGCACCAGCGCGATACGGTCGCCCGAAAAGGTCGTTTCCAGCTGTTCTGGGCCATCTGAATCGAGGCCGATGGTCTGGAAGCCGGCTGCGTTCAGTTCGTCGATGGCCGTTGCGAGGTTGCGCACGGCGATGTGGTCGATGTGTTCGAGCGCTCCCGAGGCTGACTTGCCGAGCACGCCTGATTCGGCAGGGCTGTGGCGGGCGGTCGTCACCAGTGCGTCCACGCCGAAGGCGACGGCTGAGCGCATGATCGCTCCCACATTGTGGGGATCGGTGACCTGATCGAGCACGAGCACGAGTGCCGCACCTTTCAGATCGCCCAGCGGGCGCGTGGTGAGCGGTTCCACCTCGATCAGGACGCCCTGGTGCACGGCGTCCGTTCCGGTCAGTCGATCGATATCGCGCGGCTCCACCGTCTCCACGGGAAAGGGAAGGGTGTCCGGATCGGCGAGGTCGAGCCTGGCTGCAGCATTGCGCGTGATGCGCATGGAGCGGATGACGCGGCGCGGATTGTCCAGCGCCTCGCGCACCGTGTGCAGGCCGTAAAGACGCACGAGCCCTTCGGGAACGGGCTCGCCTCCCGCCGCCGATTGTGGTTTCGGGCGTGTGTAAGGGGCGGGGACGCCCTGCTTTTCCTGCGTGCGCTCGCGATGCGCCCGCCTGAGGCGTGCGTAGTGCGAGTCCTTCGGAGTGCGGTTGTTTTTGTCGTCGCTCATTCCGCTTCTATAGTGCGACATGGGGAAAAGGGGAACGGGATTTGCTCGCCGAAAAGTTTTTCGTGCCGGAATGATGACAAGCGGTTGACAGTGCATGTCTGTCTGGCCATAAGGCGCATCGTTGAAATCGGCCGGCGGGTTTTGCCGGTTGCGGGTTTCGGCACACATCGCACGGCTCCGGCGGTATGACGGAGGGGTGTCCGAGTGGTTAAAGGAGACGGACTGTAAATCCGTTCGCTATGCGTACGCTGGTTCGAATCCAGCCCCCTCCACCACCGCCCCGGAAGCCATGCGAACCTTACTCGCGGGTATAGCTCAATGGTAGAGCAGCAGCCTTCCAAGCTGAATATGCGGGTTCGATTCCCGCTACCCGCTCCAGACACCGATGCATTTTCAGCGAACGCTTGAAACGGCGCCGATAAGCGGGCAAAACCTCCGCCGGAGCACGGCTCTGGCGCAAAGGGGCTTGTAATCTTGCGCCTTTGTCGTTAATCGCCCCGCATCAAAAACCAAACACTCCACGCCGCCCAAGGGAAATTGAGATGGCCAAAGGTAAATTTGAGCGTACGAAGCCGCATGTGAACATTGG
>SWCE01003833.1_pt1 | contig 48426 bp, 52 predicted proteins | sample 4690061 | NCBI WGS metagenome assembly SWCE01 (sample SAMN10267279, study PRJNA491770) | bioreactor metagenome | isolation source: DHS bioreactor inoculated with subseafloor sediment | place: Japan: off Shimokita Peninsula | collected 2012-10
AAACTGGTTTACCAATATTATCCAAAGTCCTTGATACAATATTACTCAATACATCATTTACACTATTAGCCTGAGGTTCTTTTGATTTTCCTTGATCTTTTTCATCAGTTTGAATTATTTCTGATATGGTATTTTGGGCCACAATAAATTCTGACATGTCAAAATTTATACATAAACATCCAATAACTTTGTCGTTTTCATCTTTTAAAAACATAGTACTTGATTTTAAGACCCTTCCATCAGTACTTTTTCCAGTATAGTTTATTATATTATCATTAGTATGTCCCTTTTTTATTGCTTCAAGCCCTACCTCTGTCATAGGGCTACCCATACTTCTTCCTGTCACATGTCCATTTTCTATTGCTATTATTGAACTTGATAGATTATCAAAGTCATGTAGTACAACTTCGCAATTTTTACCAAAGGTTTTACCTATTCCTTCAACAATTGGAGTTATGGCTTTTAAAATAGAATTAATTTCATTGCTCATGCAATCCCTCCTCCTTAATATAATTTCAACTCTTAGATTTAATTTATATCTATCTAATAGGTTTAGATTATTAATTTCAAATTTTTTTAAAAATCACTCTTTTGTTTTATCCTATTATAAATTGTTTTTTAGATACTGTCAAATGATACTCTAAGGGCATCTTGCCATACTCTATCTATATCATAAAAATGTCTTTCCTCTTCTAAAAAAATGTGCACTACAACATTTATATAATCCAATAAAATCCATCTTCCATTTTCATGCCCTTCCTTATGATCAAGCAAAATTCCTACTTCTTTAAGATTATCCTCCACTTCATCAGCTATTGCTTTTACTTGTCTAGTTGAAGTACCATTAGCAATAACAAAAAAGTCTGTAAAAGAAGATTTTTTATGAATATCTAAAATTTTTATATCCTGGCCCTTTTTATCATCAATTATTTTAGCAATCGTTAAAGCTATGTTCTTTGAAGCCTCTATCATTTTATAACCTCCAAAAGTATATAAATTTATTATTTTTGTAATAAAAGGAAATTTCTTGCATGTATTGTAGCATGATGTAGTAAAGTCCCCTTACTAATTACATAAGAAATGGTGTGATTTAATGCCATTAAAGTAGCTTTGTCCAAATCGAACAAAGCTTGATTTCGTATTTTATCAACACCTGGAAAACATCTATTGGGTTCTATAAAGTCAGATAAATAAATGATTTTTTCAAGACTGCTCATATTTTTTCTACCTGTTGTATGATACCTAATTGCATTTAAGATATCATTGTCTTTTACGCTAAAAATATCACTAGCTACCCTTGCTCCTATTTGCCCATGTAAGAGATGTGGGTTATATCTTGTCACATCATCTATAGTTATATTTAACTCTAAAGCTAATCTAAATAGTTGCTCACCACTATAATTTTTTGCACAGTCATGAAGCAACCCCGCTATGCTTGCCTTTTTAACTGACACCCCATATTTTCTTGCTAACTCTTCAGCTGTTTTTTGTACTCCTAAGGAGTGTTCAAACCGTTTATTATTGAGTTTTTCTCTTAATATATTTAACATCAAGTCTATATCTAACAAAATACGGACACCTCTTTTAAATGTATAGATTATGCTTATATATATAGTATTCTACAGATTCTGGCAATAAATATTTGATAGATTGATTGTTTTTTATCCTTTCTCTAATATCAGTTGAAGAAATAGCTAGGGCTGGTACACTTACTTTTCTTATATTTGTATTAAATATGTCTTGAAGTTCACATATCTTTTTGTCAACATATTCTGAATCAAGTCCAGGTCTGGTAGCAGCTATAAATTTCGCAAGATGTAATAATTCATCTACACTTTTCCATGTGGTTAAATCACAAATAGCATCAGCACCTGTTATGAAAAAAAGTTCAGTATCTTCTCTATACATTTCCTTCAGTTTTTTTATTGTATTAATTGTATATGAAGTCCCAGAGCTATCTATTTCAATTTTTGAAACCTCAAAGTAAGGGTTAGTTATTGTGGCAAGGAGAGTCATAAAATACCTATGTTTACTATCACTAACCTTCAGGTCAAGCTTATGTGGTGGTATACCAGCAGGTACAAAAATAATTTTTTCTAAATTGTATTCACAACGAATTTGTTCTGCTATAACCAAATGACCATAATGAATAGGATCAAAAGTTCCCCCCATCACTCCCACTCTTTTTAATTCTTTATTAGACTTTTGAATTATATCAAAATTACTATTTATTGACATGGTTTTCCTCCAGTATAAAATACTTATTATAACTATATTCTTTTGTATATTATTATATAGTATAATCATATTTTAACAATAAAAAATAACTTTTTCACATGAATATATAATATTTATATTAAATTAATTTAATATACTTTTTAAAGGAATTTTGTCCCCCACATAGAATAAAGTATTAAGGGAAGGTGATTGAATGCGACGTAAATATTCACCCTTTAAGGGACAAAGATTTCTAGTTGATATTAATCCTTTATCTAAAATAATACATGATTTAGATTCTGAAAAAAAGAGTTGTAACATATCTAAAATAATAGATCCACACATAAAAATGTTTGATACTATGTCTCAAGTTAATCATTATCGACTACTAAATTCTGGTTATGAGCTTTGTAGTGTATGCTTTAAAAATAATAAAACTAAATAAGTATATCTGCTATGAAAAAAATCGAGAGTTAATCTCGATTTTTTTATGCTTTTGGCAGTTCTATTTGAGGGTTTTCTCTTGACTTTCTATATAATACAATTTTATTTCCTATTGCTTGTACAAATTCTGAATGAGTTATAGCTACTATTTCATTAGCTGTTTCTTTAGTATCTAAAGAATTATTTTCTAATATATTTATTTTCACCAATTCTCTAGCTTCTAGTGCATCATTCAACTGAGAAATAAAACTATCTGTAATCCCATTTTTTCCTATTTGAGTAATTGGTTTAATTCCATTTGCTATGCTTTTAAGATAACTCCTTTGTTTTCCTGTTAACAAAATAATCCTCCTCTAAACTTCTACTTCTTTTCTGGATTTTCTTCTATGAGACTCATAATTTTTACTACCCTTTTTCCATCCACTTCTTAATTTTGTTTCTAAGGATTCTACATTATGAGGTTTACAAATTACAAAATCATTTTTATCTAAGCAGTAATATGTAGATGCTCCTTGTTTACAATTATTACAGTTAAAACAGCTCATTTAAATCCTTTACCTCCACTCTATTAATCATAATATTCAAATTCAAAATCAAATATTTTAACTGTTTGTCCTTCTTCAATCCCTTGTTTCTTTAGTTCATCTACAATACCTCTCTTTCTAAGGAAATTTTGAAAATACCTTAAAGAATCAATATCATCAAAATTTGTTGAATTAAGAAGCTTTTCAATAGGTTTACCTTCTACAATAAAATAGTCCTCTTCTCTACGAACTATAATTTTATTTTTATCTTTTTGTTCTAAACTATATTGTTTAAATTCTTCGCTTTGAACAATTATAGGTTCAACCTTAATATCATCTAAACGCTTAACAACCTCTCTCATCAGTTCCTTTAAACCTTTGTTTGTTGCAGCAGAAATAGGGAATACATCATATCCCTTTTCTTTCATTTTATTTTCAAAATCCTTATAAACACCTTCATCTAACAATAAATCTATTTTATTAGCTGCTATTATTTGCGGCTTTTCTAGTAAGTTTGGGGCATAATGATTTAACTCGTCATTTATCTTTTGAAAGTCTTCTTCTGGTATTCTTCCTTCAACTCCAGATATATCTACTACATGTATTAATAGTTTAGTTCTTTCTACATGTCTTAAAAATTCTAGTCCCAAGCCAGTGCCTTCATGAGCTCCTTCAATAAGCCCAGGAATATCAGCTATTACAAAGCTTTTCTTATCTACCTCTATTACACCAAGGTTTGGAGTTAGTGTTGTGAAGTGATAGTTTGCTATCTTTGGCTTAGCACTAGTTACTACTGAAAGTATAGTGGATTTACCTACATTAGGAAACCCTATCAAACCAACATCAGCTAAAAGCTTAAGCTCAAGTATTATAAATAGTTCTTCAGCAGCATTTCCACTTTCAGCAAAATTTGGTGCTTGCCTTGTAGAAGTAGTAAAATGTACATTACCTTTACCGCCTTTTCCTCCCTTTACAATTATAGCAGTTTGTCCATGTTCTACAAGATCTGCTATAATTAAATTTGTTTCTTCATCTCTTACTATTGTTCCAGGAGGAACCTTGAGTATAAGGTCTGCACCATCTTTTCCATACATTTTTTTACTTTTACCCTTTTCGCCATCTTCAGCAATATACTTCTTTTTATATCTGAAATCCATAAGAGTTCTTAGCCCCTCATCTACTTCAAATATAATACTACCACCCCTACCTCCATCTCCTCCATCGGGACCACCTGCTGGAATATACTTTTCTTTTCTAAAGGAAACACTTCCATCTCCTCCTTTTCCAGCTTTTACAAATATTTTAGCCTTATCTATAAACATTATATATCACCCTTAACTATGTATTCAATATTTTTTTAAATGTAGATTAATTATATTTAAGTACTGTTTGCATGTCAACTATATTATTACCAAATCTCTTATTCATATATCAAATAGTTTGATAAAATTGAAAACCCACGCCTTAGGCATGGGTTTTAATTACTTAGCAACAGCTATTTCCTCTTTATTATATATGCTAACTTGTTTTTTATCTTTTCCTTTTCTTTCAAACTTAACTACACCATCTGCTTTTGCAAAAAGTGTATCATCTCCACCTCTACCTACGTTGTTACCAGGGTGAATTTTTGTACCTCTTTGTCTAACGAGTATACTTCCAGCACTTACAAATTGACCATCAGCTCTTTTTACACCCAATCTTTTAGCTGCACTATCACGACCGTTTTTGGAGCTTCCTACTCCTTTTTTACTTGCAAATAACTGTAAATTTATATTAAATAACATTTTCTTACACCTCCTTGTCAAGTAACTCAATAAAACCTGTGTACATTTGGGTAGTACCTTTAATTCCTAGTACCATAGTATTTAAAATGAGATTAGCTTTCTCTCTTAAAGTATCACTTAAATTTAAGGGCAACTCACAATATAACCATCCATCGTCTATTTCATATACAATTTCAATATCTAATAGTTCGTAAAGTGCTAAGACTGTAGTTTGTGTTAATAAAGATATACTTGCACATACAATATCTTTACCATATTCATCTGCATTGGCATGTCCTTCTACAGAAAATTTAGTTATATTATTGTTTTGATCACGCCTTATTTTCACAATAATCATGGCTATCTATCCTTAGCCTTGTATTTGTTCTACTTTGATCTTTGTATAAGGTTGACGATGACCTTGTTTTCTTCTATAGTCTTTCTTGGCCTTATATTTGAAAACTATGATTTTTTTTGCTTTGCCATTTTCAAGTACAGTGGCAGTAACCTTTGCTCCATCAACAACAGGAGTACCTAAAGATAATTGACCTTCCTTTGATACTGCTAAAACCTTGTCAAATTCTACAGTTTCACCTTGATTCATATCTAATTTTTCAATGAATAAAGTATCACCTTCTTGAACCCTGTATTGCTTTCCACCAGTTTCAATTACAGCGTACATACTTTACACCTCCTCATTACAAACTCGCCAAATAAAGGTAGTTATAAACATTTTAACCTTACTTGAGCGGCTACTAACAACTACTAATGCTATCATATATTTTTCCAATTGTCAATTAACTATTTTTATGTATTATATTCTTGCAGCTTTTTTTCTACTTTATTTATTTTACCAATAGTTACAACAGAAAATTCATTGGCATGAACAGTATTAAAACTTTTTATAAATATTTTCAAACCATATAACTGTTCTAAACCTTTTAGTATACTTTCCTCCCCCTCCATTATCAATGCCTCTACTGTAGGGTTCACCTCTAATAATATTGCTTCTGCATTTGTATGTATTTTTGTCCTAGCAAGTTCTTTTTCAATACTGTGCATAACTGTATATTCAGATAAAACCTTACCTGTTCCATCACAGTAAGGACATTTCTTTTCTAAAATAGAGTTGACCCTTTCCTTTACCTTTTTCCGCGTCATTTCCAATAAGCCTAATTGTGTCATCCCTAATACATTTGTTTTTGTCTTATCTTTTGATAATTCTTCTTCAAATAGCTGAATGACATCTTTTTCTCCATTTTCAGTAGTCATATCGATGAAATCAATTATAATTATACCCCCGATATCTCGAAGTCTTAATTGTTTTGCTATTTCCTTTGCTGCCTCAAGATTGGTTTTTAGTACTGTATCCTCTAAGTCAATGGTACCTACATATTTTCCAGTATTCACATCTATAGAAGTTAATGCTTCAGTTTGATCAATAACTATATATCCTCCGCTTTTTAACCATATTTTTTTAGATAAAGCATTTTTTATCATAGCTTCAATCTTGTAAAAACTAAAAATATCTTGATCTTTACCAAAGGGTTCTACTCTATCTTTTAGATGAGGTGCCAAAAACTCTAACAACTCTAAAACATTATTATACTTTTCTCTATCATTAATAATAAGTCTATCAATGTCCTTTGTAAACATATCTCTAATTGTTTTATTAAGTAAGTCTACATCCTTAAATATTGTCTTTGGAGCAAATCCCAAGTTCTTTTCTTTATCAATTTTATTCCATAGCTTTAATAAAAATTTCAAATCTTCCTTTAAGTCTTTTTCATCTTTTGACTGTCCTGCTGTTCTTATAATTACACCCATATTATTGGGTTTTATTTCCTCAATTAATTTATGAAGTCTTTCTCTTTCAGTTTCATTAGAAATCCTTCTGGAAATTCCTATATAATCAACATAGGGCATCAATACTAAGTATCTTCCAGGCAGGGTAAGATGAGTAGTAACTCTTGCTCCTTTTGTTCCCATGGGTTCTTTTACTATTTGTACTATAATATCTTGTCCGTTTTTCACCACATCTTTTATTGATAAATCTTTTCCGTCTTTAGTGTCAGGTGGGATTGCATCTTTCACAAATAAAAATGCGTTTTTTTCAAAACCAATGTCAACAAAAGCGGCTTGCATTCCCGGTAAAACATTAGTGATTTTACCTTTATATATATTTCCTACTGTTCTTTTATTATCTTCACGTTCTATATATAATTCTACAAGCTCTTTTTGCTCAAGAAGAGCAACTCTTGTCTGATTAAAACTAGAATCGACAATTATCTCTTTCATTAATAATCCCCCTATTTTTGAAATTAAGTTGCTATATCAATGGGATTTACTAAATTACCGCTCTCACTTATAAACAAATCTAATCTATGAATACGGATGGTTTCTTTATCTATATCTAAGTTCATAAGATCAATAAATTTTTCCATTAAAAGCTCTGGTTTCAAATTCCCCTTACTACCTGTTGAAATATTTAACTTTAATATTAACTCTCCATCAGATATCTGACTTATCTCTATGCTACGAATAAGTGGTTTTATATCTACTTCTTTTTTTATAACCTTATTCCTTTTTTTTGCATTCTTAGTGATAAAGATCTCTTTTTCATCAAAAAATTTATTTATTGATTCTTCAATGATACTGTAATCATATTCTTTTAATAAATTACATTTTACTATATAAGTAGAAAAATCTACTGTAGCCATTAGTGCTTGTGTACTTAATTCAATATATTTACATTGAATTATCTTTATGCCTGATGGAAAGTTCTTGTTTAATGTAGCCTTAAAATCATCTAAATCTATTTTTTCAGTTACTTCTATATCCATATATTCTCCCTCACTAGATACTCCTATAGCTAAAGCAGTTGCAAAGGATATCTTTGGATGAGGATTAAAGCCTTGTGTAAATCCTAGAGGTATTTTTGATCGTCTTAATGTTCTTTCCATCATTCTCATTAAATCTAGGTGGGATATAAATTTCATAAGATCTACTTTCGTAAATCTAGCTCTTATTTTATACATAATTAACAAATACCTCCTATAAAGCCCTGATTTATACCACATCCAGTGCAACTTTCTCTACAGTCATGAGTTAAAATCTCTTCTTTAGCTTTTTCATTTTCATCAACAAGAAATTTTTTAGAAACACCTATATCTATATGATCCCAAGGCAATATTTCAATATATTCTCTATTTCTGCTAACATAATATTCAGGATCTATACCGCATTCATTAAAAGCATCCATCCATTTGGTATAATCGAAGTATTCTCCCCAACCATCAAATTCACATCCTTTTTCCCATGCCTTTAATAAAACACTGCCTAGTCTTCTATCTCCTCTAGCAAAAACACCTTCTAAATAACTTGTTTGGGCATCATGGTAGCTATACTTAATATTTTTATGTCTTAGCTTGTCTTTTAAATATCTTTGTTTTTCTTTGATTTTTTCAATAGTATCCTGTGCCTCCCATTGAAATGGTGTAAAGGGTTTAGGGACAAAAAATGATGTACTTATAGTCACATTTAAACCTTTTCCACGATTTTCTTTAGGTGTTTTATTATAAATATCAACTACCTTGTATGCTAAATCTACAATACCCTCTAAATCTTCAAAAGTTTCCGTAGGGAGACCTATCATAAAGTATAACTTAATACTGCTCCAACCTAAATTAAATGCGTTAGTAACAGCATCTACTAAGTCTTGTTCAGTTATGCCTTTATTTATAACATCTCTCAATCTTTGTGTTCCTGCTTCTGGTGCAAAAGTCAGACCTGTCTTTCTTACCTTTTGAATTTCTTCAATTACCTCTAAAGGAAATGAATCTAGTCTAAGGGAGGGTAGGGAAACTCCAATTTTTCTACTACTATACTCTTCAATTAAATGCTGTACCAAAGGTTCCAGCTGAGAGTAATCACTAGTACTTAATGAGGCAAGAGAAAGTTCTTCATAACCTGAGGTTGTTATCAAGTCGGAAGTTATCTTTTTTACTAAATCTACTGATCTTTCTCTAATGGGCCTATATATCATTCCTGCTTGACAGAATCTACAACCTCTAGTACAACCTCTAAAAATTTCTATCATTGCCCTATTATGAACAATATCTATATAGGGTACTATAACTTGATCAGGATAATAGGCTGCATCTAAATCTTTTATTATTCTCTTTTGAATTTTTGGGGGTACTTTTTCATCGACAGGTAAAAGCTCTTTAAGAGTTTGATCATCATTATACTTTTCTTTATAAAAGCTAGGTATATATATTCCCTCTGTGCTCCCTATCTCTTTTAAGAAATCGTTTTTAGACATCTCTTTTGATTTTACAGCCTTATATTTTTCTAGTATCTCTAGTATTACCTCTTCCCCTTCACCTAAAACAAAAATATCTACTATATCTGCTAAGGGTTCTGGATTGTAAGCACAGGGTCCACCCGCCATTATAATTGGATCTTCTTCGGCTCTTTCAGCGCTTTTAAGTGGAATTTGTCCCATATTAAGTATGTTTAAAATATTTGTATAGCTTAATTCATATTGTAATGTAAAGCCGATAATATCCATTTCCTTAATAGAACTATGAGTCTCTAAAGTAAATAAAGGTATATTGTTTTCCCTAAGTTTGTTTTCCATATCAGTCCAAGGTGAAAAGATTCGTTCGCAAAAAACATCTTCTTCTTGATTTAAAAGATTATATAAAATGTGCATACCTAGATGTGACATTCCCACTTCATAAACGTCTGGAAAGGCAAATCCATATCTTATTGTATTATCTTTAATATCTTTTTTAATAGAATTTATTTCATTTCCTATGTATCTAGCTGGTTTTTCTACTTTATAAAGTAGCTCTTCTAATTGGGACGTAATCATTTTCTTTGATCCTCCTAAATAATTTTTCCATAGTTATAGTATTGGTTTCCTCTTAATGTAGCACACAAAATATTTCTTAGCTTTTAAGCATTATTATTGTACCACTTTAACTAGTCCTTAACAACTTCTCTAATGATACATTCATACCATATTTAATCATCCCATCTAAAATCTGACTCTCAGTTAATATACCTAAGACACTACAGTTTTTATCCATTACAGTTATTATGTGATATTTCCTAGGAATAAATTGATTCATTATATCCTTTGCAGATGTACTTTTGACAGCTACTAAGTATTTAGTATTTAATACTCCCTGAGATAATAAATACTGTTTTTTTTGGGTTATTTCTTTAAGAAAAATAAATACAGCCATTTGATTTTCTCTTTTAGCAGCTATAAATAGAAAAATAGCAACTAACGATATGAAAATATTAAAAGGAGAATACTTTATTAAATAAAAACCTAATAAAAACAATAAAACACTTATTATCTTAGAAAGTCTTACTGCATACTTAGTGGCTCTTTTGACTCCTATAAGAAAAGCTAAATATGCCCTAATAATTCTTCCACCATCTAGAGGAAGAATTGGAATCAAATTAAAAATACCAATGATTAAATTGGTATAAATAAAAAAAATAAGCTTTTCATTATTTGGGGCATACACAAGAAACTGATGCCCTACTATCACCAATAAAAAATTAAAGACAGGACCAGCCAAAGCAATTATCACTTCATGTTGGGGATTAATAGCTATTGATTCTTCTATTCTAGCTACACCTCCAAAGGGAAACAACTCTATATTTTCGATTTTATAGCGTAGCATTTTTGCCACAATCGTATGAGCAAATTCATGAAGTAAAACTACAATAAATGAAATTAATACATTTTCAGTATATCCAAAAATAAATAAAAATAAGAATAAAAAACATAGTAAAATATTAATCTTTATATCAACACCCATAATTCTAGTCAAACGCATACTAGCCACCTCTGTTAAAGAGCCTTTTTGTCAAACTGAATGTATTCTATAGGATCTACTACATTCCCCTCTACCCAAAGTTCAAAATGAAACGGCTTATTATTTCCATCAATTGTAGAATAAACTTTAGCTACAGGCTGACCTAGAGTAACTATTTCTCCAATTTGAACATCAATCTCTTTGCAATTACCATATATTGCGAAAAAGTCCTCGTTATGCTTTATCTTAATATATTTTCCCAAGCTATTTCCTTGACCAACCTCAACTACCTCTCCTTTTGCAATACTTTTTACCTTCTGATTTTCACTTACAGAAATATCTAATCCCCTTTGAAAAGTTTTTTGATTAAGAATTGGATCTTCCTTTTCGCCAAAGAATGATACAATCTCACCATTAACTGGGGGAGTCATAGACATAGATATTTTTTTTGTGCTTTCTTGATTGGTGAAAACACTTATAACCTTATCCGCCACATTGGGAGTTTCTTTTGCATAATTTAATACTTTTTTGAAAGAAGTTTTAAAATTAAACTCTTGGGAAAGAGAAGTTTTTAATAAATCCTGTGTTTTATTAGTTATAGGAGTATTAATATTTTTTATTAGAATTACAAGTAGCACAACAACAACACATAGCCCTACTTGTCTTAAGGTTTTTTTATAAAATTCCTTACCTCTATTTTTAGGTAGCCTATAGGGACTCTTAGGTCTATATGAATCTTTATGAATCAATGGTTTCCTAATCTTTAGTCTATTAAAATTAGTTTTTCTAAGTGATTTCTTCATAGATACCCTCCTCAAACTTCATTAATATAAATATATTGATTAGGATAAATATTTATTCCACAATAGATATATTAAAAAGGGACTAAATATTTTTTTATATTTAGTCCCTTTAGTTTACTACTTTATGCGATTTTTCATCTGAAGAACCAGATTAGACAGTAATGACTTACTAGAAGAATCCGGTATATACTTAAGGCTTTTTAAGGCTCTATTATAATGCTTATTTTCAAGGTCTTCAGAGTATTCTACTCCTTCAGACTTTTTAATATAATATATGATTTCTGCAATATCTGTTTTAGAAATATTATTTTTGTTTAAAATTTCCAAAACTTCATTTTTATAGGAGCCGTTGCGAATTGTATATAATAGAGGTATAGTATATACTCCTTCTAAAATATCATGACCCACAGGCTTTCCAACAACTTTTTTTTCAGCAGTTATATCTAATAAATCATCTCTTATTTGAAATGCAGTACCTAAAGACATTCCATACCTTCTAAGATTTCTGGCTACTACCTTAGAGCAATTCCCTGTTTCAGCTCCAATTTGACAGCATATGGCAAATAAAAGAGCAGTTTTATACTTAATTCTTTTAAGATATGTTGCAGTTGAACTACTTAGATCAAATTTGGAAGTATGCTGTTCTAATTCCCCTTCACAAATTGCTTTAATAAATTTAGATAAATGCATTATTTGTTGACCATTGTCTACCTTAGAAACTAATAGAAAAGCCTTGCTAAATAAATAATCTCCCGTATACACTGCAATATCCTTACCATATTTAGACTGAGCAGTTTCAGTTCCTCTTCTAGTCTTTGAGTTATCTATTATATCATCGTGCATTAATGTAGCCATATGAAACATTTCTAGTGCAGCAGCCAGGGATACTGCCTTATTACTATCATACTCCCCACATTTTGCAGAAGCTATAACTAATGCAGGTCTAATCCTTTTACCACCTGCCCTTAAAAGATCCATTGAAGTATCTTCGGCAATTTTTCTTCTGGACTTTAATGTAGATTCTAATAACTCTTCTACTTTATTCATTTCTATTTGTATGTCAGGGTACTCATTCCAAAATTCCATTTTATCACCTTCTTCTATTGTACTACTCAGCTATGCTGAATTTATCATCAACCATAGTAATTACTTTTTCTAATCCTGAAGAAATATATACTTTATTTTCTTCAGTTATTATCATAGTTTCCACACCTTCTAATTCTTCTATTAATTTTAATCCTGACTCCACACCTAAGGTATAAACAGATGTTGATAGGGCATCTGCATCAATGGATTTACTTGTTATAATCGTAGCACCTATAATGCCATTTTTTGAAGGATATCCTGTCTTAGTATCAATTATATGATGATACCTAATACCGTCCTTTATAAAGTATCTTTCATAATTACCTGAAGTTACCACCGTTTCATCAGAGACTTCAGCTATTGCTATATGAGTACCTGTAGGCGCATATGGATTTTGTATTCCAACTCTCCATTTTTCTCCATCAACCTTTTTACCCAAAGTTAAAACATTTCCGCCTAAATTTATAAGCCCATGTTTAATTCCACTATCCTTTAGTATACTATAAACTTCATCTGCTGCATAGCCTTTAGCAATACCTCCTAGATCAATTCTAGCTCCACTTTTTTTTAGCATAAAGATAGTTTCATCTTTTTTATCAAGTAAGTTATAATTAACATAAGCTAGAGCATCTTCTATCTCTGAATCAGTGGGAACTCTTTCATTTCCAGTATGTATCCCCCAAAGCTTAACCAATTTTCCAATAGTAGGATCAAAAGCTCCTTTGGAAATTTTAGCATAACCTAAAGACTTGTTTATTACATATGCTGTATCTTCATGAACATCTACCCAGTCAACACCAGCTGATTTATTTATTAAACTTACATCACTGGTTTCTATATTTGCACTCATTCGTTCTTCTATTTCTTGTATTCTTTTAAAGCTTTTTTGAATAGCTTCTTCACCCTTTTGCTGGTTGTTAGTCCATACAGTTATATGTATTTCTGTTCCTAGCGCATAGGTTGTTTTATTAATAGGTTCAACCTTTGACTCACATCCTGTAGCTATTATTAAAATTAAAACAAATATTAAAAGAAACTTTTTACCGCTTTTATTCATTTAAATAGACACCACCTTAAATTACATATACAAAAAGTTTCATAAGTCCCAGTACAAGACTAACCTGGGACCTTGCTTTTGAAAAATCAATTTATATATTTAGTATTTCTAAATTTATTAATTAGTATGTTATTAATTATGATCATATTTAACTCCTAATATTTTAACATCTTTTTTAAAATATGTCTGTATATTAAATTCTATTTTTTATAAATTTATATCAAAGTATGTTATTTTATTGATTGTTTTTTAAAAAATAACCTTATATATCTTTGTAATCATAGATTAAAATCAAATATATAATATCATTTAACAATCATTTGTCAAATTATACTACAATTTTAAAATAACAGAACAGTATTCCTGAACCCTAGTCACATTAATTAAAATGAAGTTATTTCTTAATATAGTATTATTACTAATATTTAATAATAATTAAGTAAAAATCTTTTTATCTTTTCTATCTGTTTGTATGTACATAATAGTCTTTATTTGTTATAATGTCTATGGTATGTTATTATTTTATCTTACACAATCATTTTAAAAAAATTTATAAATGCAAAGGGGGACTCTAGTATGAAAAGAGTTGTTGTATTAGGTGCTGGTTATGCAGGAGTAGCAGCCGCACTAACGCTTCATAAAAAGCTAAAAAAAGAAGATGTAGCTATCTCGATCATAGACAAGACTGATCGACATACATTATTGACTGAGCTACATGAGGTTGCAGGTAATAGGGTCGGTGAAGAAAGTGTAAAAATATATCTAAAAGATATATTTAAGTACACTAAGGTTGAGATCATTAAAGATGAAATCAACAATATTGACTTTGAAAAACAAGTTCTTACATCTGAAACAAATAAGTATGATTTTGACTATTTAGTAGTAGGATGTGGTAGTGAGCCTGCTTACTTTGGAATCGACGGTATGGAAGAGAACTCACTTACTCTTTGGTCATTAGAAGATGCTAAAAAAATAAACAGACATATAAGAACAATGTTTGAACTAGCTTCTCGTGAGACTGATAAAGAAAAGCGTAAAGAATACCTTACTATCGTAGTTGGCGGTGGTGGTTTTACAGGTATTGAAATGATGGGTGAATTAATCCAGTGGTCAGAAGTTTTATGTAAAGAATATAATATACCTAGAGATGAAGTTAGATTAATAAGCGTTGAAGCAATGGGTAAAATTTTACCAGTTCTTCATGATAGTTTGATTGAAAAAGGATTAAATTATCTTAAGAAAAATAAAATAGAGGTACTTACTAACTCACCTATAACAAAAGTAACACCTTCTACCCTTGAAATCAAAGATGGTACTGTTATAAATACAAATACAGTCATTTGGACTGGTGGTATTAGAGCAACTACTTTCCTAGAAAAACTTGATTTAAATGCTGCTGAAAGAGGTAGAGGTAGAATAGAAGTTAATGAGTATACTCAATCAACTAAGCATCCTAATGTTTTCTTAGCTGGAGATAACTCTTTCTTTAGAGAAGATGATGGCAAGCCACTTCCTCTATTAGTTGAATCTGCTGAGCAAACTGGTCACGGAGCTGCAATAAATATTGTTAACTTAATCCAAGGTAAACCACTTAAAAAATGTACGCCTAAACTTCATGGTACTATGGTATCTATAGGTAGAAAATATGCATTAGCAGATAATATGGGACTGAAAACATCTGGTTGGATGGCAATGTTTATTAAACATTTGGTTAACTGTTATTATCAATTCATGGTTGCAGGATTTGAACAAGTTATACATTACTTGAAAAATCAATTCGTTTATAAGCGTAAAGATGATGGTTTTATTAAGAGTCACTTAACTAGAACTGATTTTAGTTTCTGGATGGTAATAATGAGAATGTATCTAGGTTATATGTGGTTAATGCAAGGTATTCATAAATATCAGGATGGTTGGTTGTCAAATGTTTCAATCAGAGCTGAAAGAGTAGCTGCTGCCGCAGGTGATGCAACTTCTGCTGCCTCTGGTGCTGTTGCAGAAACAACCTCAGCTGCCTCTGGTGCTGTAGTAGAAGCTACAACGGCTGCTTCTGGCGCTGTTGGAGAAGCTGTGGCACAGGGCATGAACCTAATTGGACAAAACACCCCAGAATGGTATGCTTGGTTTACTGAAACTCTTGTTGTTCCAAATGCAATGTTCTTCCAAACAATGATAGTATTAACTGAATTTGGTCTTGGAATTGCATTCTTAACTGGTACATTTACGTTTATAGCAGCTATTGTTTCTATAGGTATGAATATCAACTTCCTTCTTTCTACTGGTTTATATGACTACTGGTATATTGTAACTTCTTTTGCTTGCCTTGGTGGAGCAGGTCGTGCATTCGGAGTTGACCATTATTTAATGCCTTGGTTAATGAAGCAATGGAGAAATATTGTTAGAAATAAAAGTATAAAAATAAATTTATAATAAATTAAAGTAGGTACGAATTAATTCGTACCTACTATTTTATGCCATACCTGACACACTAATAAAAAAATCACTTCAAACGAAGTGATTTTTTTTTATTTAAAACTTTATTTTATGCCTTCTCATTCCTATATTAAGAACAATACCTATAGCAATCATATTAGTTACTAATGAACTTCCTCCATAGCTTAAGAATGGTAAAGTTACACCAGTTACAGGCATTACCCCCATAGTCATTCCGATATTTTCAAATATTTGAAAAGCAAACATAGATGCTATACCTACTACCACCAAAGAACCATATAAGTCTTTAGCATTTTTTGCGATTTTCATCATTCTATATAAAAATGTAAAGTACAAAGTTAGTATTACTAATCCAGCAATCATGCCCAGTTCTTCTATTAAAACTGCAAAGATAAAGTCTGATTCTTGGACGGGTAAAAAATTATTGTTATTTTGAGTTCCTTGATATAAACCTTTACCAAATAATTGTCCAGATCCTATAGCAACCTTTGAATTCCATACTTGATAATTTCCTGGTAGGGTTTTATCCCCTGGATTTAAAAAGGCATCAATTCTTATTTTTTGATGAGGTTCCATATACTTATATACAAATGGTAGAGCTATTATGCTGGCTATAGCACCCTTTCCAATTATTTTATAGTTCAAACCTGACACGAAAGTCATTCCAAAAACAATGACTACAAAAACTAGTGAATTACCCAGATCTGGCTCTTTAAGCAACAATAATATTGGTACTGCTGCATATACAGCTATAGGTATTAAGCTTTTAATAGTATCTAGCTTCCCTTGATAATCTTCAAGAAATTTTGCAAAAGAAAGTATGAATCCTATTTTTACCAATTCTGATGGTTGAAGATCAATTGGACCTAAATCTATCCAACTTCTTGCACCATACTGCATCTTACCTAAACCAGGTATATAAACTGAGAGTAGCAACAAAATACTCAATACATAAATTGTTTTATGAAATGTAGCAAATGTACTGTAATCAAAAAAGAGGATAACTCCTATTACAGATATTCCTAAAATAAAGGCAATAGATTGTACCTTTACTTGTCTTGTTAACCCGCCCTCTATAGTCATATGAGTAGCACTACTTATTACAAATAAACTAATTGTAAATAAAATTAAGACCACGACTATTATAGTCACATCAATATTCTTCAGTAACTTCTTATCTAACATATTGCACCTCTTTTAGTTATATATCCAATTATAGCATTATATTATGAGAAAATATAGTAATAGTAATATATGGATAAAAAAACCGACTCAATGTCGGTTTCACTTTATCTTGTTTTCATTTTCTTTATGGGAATATTTGCGATTAAAGCTTGAATCATGGATTCATCCGAGTCTCTTTTGGTTTTAGAAATACGAATATCTAATCCATCTTCTTCAATTTCTATGTAGTCAGAAATAACATTAAGCAAGTCTCCTTTTATCATTTCTAAAAAATGAGGAGAACAGTTTGTTCTGTCATGGACTAGCACTAATTTTAATCTTTCTTTTGCCACATTTTTACTAGTTGAATCATCATTTCTAAACAATTTTAAAAAGTCCATTTATTTCTCTCCCCTCTCTCTCCTATTTGCTAAGTCCAAATAGTTTTTTGAATTTCGTTACAAAACCCTGATCATCTTCTAGTTGTAACAAAGGTATATCTTCTCCCATAATTCTTTTAGTTATATTGCTATAAGCTTTACCTGCTAATGATTTATCATCTGTAACTGCAGGCTCTCCTTTATTAGTAGAAATTACAATCATTTCATCATCTGGAACTACACCTAAAAGATCAATAGCAAGAATATCAATCATATCTTCGATATTCATCATATCTCCTCTTTTAACCATATCTACCTTTAATCTATTTATGATTAACTGAGGATTTCTAAGCTCTGCTGCTTCTAATAATCCAATAATCCTATCAGCATCCCTAACAGCAGAGATTTCAGGTGTTGTAACTACTATAGCTTTATCAGCTCCAGCAATAGCATTTTTAAATCCCTGCTCTATACCAGCAGGACAATCAATTATAATATAATCAAACATTTCTTTTAATTCAGTAGTTAACTCTTGCATTTGTTTAGGAGTAACTGAATTTTTATCCTTTGTTTGAGCTGCAGGTAGTAAAAAAAGCCCATCATAGCGTTTGTCCTTTATTAATCCCTGTCTTAGCCTACACACACCTTCTACTACATCCACTAAATCATAGACAATTCTATTTTCTAGTCCCATTACAACATCAAGATTTCTAAGACCTATATCTGCATCAACGACTACTACTTTTTTTCCATTAATAGCCAATCCAGTTCCAATATTAGCAGTGGTTGTAGTTTTACCAACACCACCCTTACCTGAAGTTACAACAATTACTTCACTCATCCTATTTCCCTCCAACAATATATTTTATGTTTTAGAAATTTATTTTTTAGGTAAATATGGTTCAATTATAATAGTAGAATTTTTAATCATTGCCAGCTCAGGAACTGATGGTATAATTTGCTCATTATCTGGAGGTCTAGAAATAATACTAGCAATTCTAAGTTGTGTTGGCAGTAATGTAAAGGCAACTACAAATGCAGTTTCATTACCTTTTGCACCTGCATGAGCCATTCCTCTTAACGCCCCCATTACTAGAATATTACCATCTGCAATTACCTCTCCTCCTGGGTTTACATCCCCAATAATCACAACATTTCCCTCATACCTTAGACTTTGACCTGATCTTATAGTACCTCTAATAAATTTAGTAGTTCCTTCCTCAGTATCTTCAACTAAACTATTAGTCTTTTTTGATTCTTTCTTTATATCATTAATTTTATCTACTTCTATTTTTTCTTCAATCATCATGCCAAATTTTGAATTAATAATACTTTTAATTTCATTTTTTTGGTCTATTGAAAGAGACTTACCTTGAAAACTTGTAACCTTTGCCCCCTTAAAAAAATGACCCGATAATTCAAGCTTTCTTATAAGTTTTTCTTTAAGAGTAAAAAAGTCTAATTCTTCGTTTAAATATATTGATAAGCCATCTTTATTTCCTTTTAATGCTACTGTGCAATCTCTTGACATTCAGTGAATACCTCCATGTAAAAACCTATAACATCATATTAAGTTATAATTCTTCAAATGTTTTATAATTCCTTTTTTTTTTAGAAAAAACACTTACCAAAGATTAATTGGTAAGTGTACTTTCTAGCTTAATCTTATTATATTCTTTATTTAATCCTAAATACTCTCCTATGACTTCTCTAGCTATTGGTGCAGCATATCCTCCATGTCCACCCTGAAATATCAAGGACACTACTACTATCTTTGGATTTTCTAATGGTGCATATGAAACAAACCATGCAAAGTTATCATAATCATCTTTAAATTGGTCTATCTGTTTTTCATTAATTTTTTCATTACTTAAAAGCATAACTGCCTCTCTCATAGCTAAACCAATATCTTTATATTTGGTTTTATTTTCTTTGATTAGTTCTTTTGCCTTTGCCTCCACATCATATATTGACATTTTGGGAGCTATCCATTTTAAATATTTACGTAGATATTCTGCCTCATCCTTTGGCTGAATTTTACCAGACCTTTCCGCAGTTCCAGTTTTTGCCATTACTGTTACTGGGAAGTTTTTAAAGACAGTTCTTCCTGTTCCAGACTCTCCTTGAGTAACCCTTTGCATTCCTATACCTATATGCTCCAGATTCTTATAATCATTTAAAGGAATTCTATTTTCTTCTTTCTTCCCTTGATTTGAATCTTTTTGATCTCCAACCTTTTTTATAACAGAAACCTTATTTTTGTATCCTCCATTAGTGAGAGTTGCAATATAGTTAGCAATTTGCAATGGTGTATAAGCATGTTCACCTTGACCTATTGACAAGTTAAAGGTATCCCCAGTTGACCACTTTGCTTGATTAAAATAGCTATACTTTATTCTATCAGTAAGTGCTTCAATCTTGTTAGGTTTCACTTCTAGTTCACTAAGCCTTGATATAATTTCATTCCTAGATGGATTTTCATCTGCCCAACTAACTATTTTATTAATAAGCTTATCCAGCTCTTCTGAATTGTCTAATATGCTCTCTTGAAAATAATTCTTAGTATTAGCCTTTATATCTCTTTTTAAAAGAATTTTAATTGTAGCAAGTTTTTTTTCTGGATTTGGTGCCCCATAAGCACTTTCATAGATCTCAATTCCTGTTGACTCTCCTAGACCGAACATCTTAGTATATTCCAATAGCTTATAGACATTCATATCTATTCCTAATGGCCTATTTTTATAATGATCCCATCCTGTAGCTATATCATAAAAATAGTAATTACAAGACACTTCAAGGGCTTTATATAAGTCTACCCATCCGTGCTTTGCTCTATGACTATTCCATAACCAACATCCGAAACTATTTCCTCCCAGTTGAATCGCTCCATTGTCAAATAGTTTTTCTGTAGGACTAAGTCCTTGTTCTATAGCGGCTAATCCAGTGATCATTTTAAATATAGATCCAGGCTGCACAGCAGACATAGTAGCTACATTATACAAAGGTAGGGGAGATAATGGATCTCTTGGGTTACTATCCTGAAGACTATTCCAATCCTTTGTTGATATACCAGTGGTAAAAAGATTTGGGTCAAAAGATGGATAGCTTGCCATTGCCAAAACCTCTCCATTTTGTGCATCTAATGCTACCACTGCACCAGAAGTGGCATTTTTAAATGCCTCACTATACTTATAATCACCCCATTGACTTTTAAAAGCTCCACCTACTTGAATCTGGTTTAAAGCTTGCTCAAGTGCAGTTTCTGCAACTTTTTGAAGTTCAGAGTCTATGGTCAAAAACACAGTATTTCCCTTTTGTGATTTTTCTTCCATAATTATATTAATCAGTCTTCCCGCTGAGTCTACTTCAACATACCTAGCTCCATCTGTACCCTTTAATTCATGCTCTAGGATTCTTTCTATGCCATCTTTTCCGATTATATCATTATTCAAGTACCCTAGTTCGTTAACATATTTTTCTTTTTCTGTATCTGATATTTTACCTAGATATCCCAGTATATGAGATGCTAAATTATTATTTGGATAGTACCGTATAGGCTCCATTTCTACATTTACACCTGGTAGTTCTGTACTTCTCTCCTCAATTGTGGCAACAGTTTTAGTTGATACATTTAGCGCAATCTTTATTGGTTGATATTGTCTATAACCTTGATCTTTAAACTCATTACGAACAATCATAATCTTTCGTGCATCAGTATCTGAAAATTCTTTAGGAATATTAAAGCTTTCTCTTAATGCTATAAAGGCTTCTTTTGCATTATAATCTTCATCCAGCTTATATTTTTGTAAAAAATTTGTTTTCTCCATTTCTGCTAAAAACTTCATTGTTCTTACAGAAATAGGAGGATATAAACCATGTTGGTTTTGCATCGAAAGTTGAGCTTCATATACATCCATATTAGGGTCTATTTCTAGCTTTTCTCTTAAAATTGCAAATACTTCTTTTGCATCTCTAGTTTCAGTAATCCCTTGTAACTCCAGCCAATCATCAATTTCTTTATCATATGTATAACTAAAATCACCATCGTTAGTTACAATAGGAAAGTTATCCATTAAATTTTCGCTATTTTCGTATAAAATCTTTAACAGCTTTACAGAAACTTCATTTATTTTTTCATCAATTAATTCATTTTTTAATATCTGAATAGTAAAACTAGGCATATTTCCAGCTATTAATCGCCCATATCTATCTCTAATTTCACCTCGTGTACCAGTTATAGGTATTTTTTTTACTATTATTTCATCAGCAATTTGCTTATATTCTTCACCTTGAACAATAGTTAAAGAAAATAGTCTAAAAAAAAGAATGATTATAAACAAACTAAAAAAAAGTATTACTTGATTATGTCTATCCTTTAATTTTTCAAACACTTTTATATCACCTAACTTTATATTTATAATTTGGATTTCTACAAAGATGATATATCAACTTGTATATAAATATAGAAAGTATTGAATTGTAAATAACCTCAATTATCAAAATATTTTTCATAACAAGTAAGAAATTGAACCCACTATTTGAAACATACATTATTCCAATAAACAGTAAGTGATAGACAATAGTCGCCATAATAGTAAAAAAAACTGGTGTTAGATTATTATCTTTGAATATATTACTCTCTAACCTACCTATTACTACACCTATAATCAAGTAAATAAAAGCATTTATCCCTATGGGACTTCCTAAAATAATATCTTGCACTAGTCCAGTTATTAAACCAATAATTGCTCCATTGTTTTTTCCCAATAAAACAGAAAAAACTACAATAAGAATAAGGCTAGTATTAGGTAAGACGTCAAAAATTCTAAAATGCTGTAATATTGTTGCTTGAATTACTAAATTAATAGCCATAATTACAAAAATCGTTATTGAACGCATACCTTTACCCCTTTTAACTTTGATTATCTGGAATAATCACAAAGACTTTATCTAGCTTTTTAAAATTCACTATAGGTTTTACAGTAATATTTAAAAGTAATTCGTCTTGAGCCTTTATTACCTCATCAACCTCTCCTATTAAAATTCCTTCAGGATAAACACTTAAGCCTGTTGTTATAAGTTTATCTCCTTCTAAAACCTCCGCCTGAGGATCGATTAAATAACCTGTAAGTTCTGAGTTAACACTACCACGTAGTATACCTATATATTGATTGTTTCTTAATATTTCAAAGCTTACAGAGCTCTTATTATCTATTATTGAAACTACTTTACTCCAGTTTTTCCCTACTTCATATACCTTTCCAACTAATCCATCTTCATTTATTACAGTACTATCTTTTACTACACCTTGGCTTTGTCCAACATTTATTGTGAACATATTAAACCAGTTTCCCATATCTAAACCTGTAACACTAGCTGTTATATACTTGTCAAATCCTTTTTCATCCACATAATTTAAAGCTTGTCTTAGTGATCTTAGCTGTTGTAGTTCATTTTCTTGAAGCCGCTGATTAATTAACTCTTTTCTCAGCTCTTGAATTTCTTTTTGAAGTTTTTCATTTTCTTTACTTATAGTTTTAAATTTAAATAAAGACCTAAGAGAATCATCTACCATTTGTCCACTTGCATAAAAAAATCTTTGAATAGGAGTAAATGCTTTGCCAATTATATTTTCAGGAGTTGAAATTCTCGTACGCCCTCCTATGGTTATGCCCATAAGAATAATTAGAATGATAGCAACAGATGTCACTATCATTATTAGTCCCCTTTTCATAAACTTACCCATTGTTTTCTCACCACTTTACTTTAATCTTTTTGGTGAAATCAATACCCTTTTTAGTGTTTCAATTTCTTCTACAGTTCTACCTGTACCCATAGCTACACAATCTAATGGGTCTTCTGCAATACGAACAGGCATGCCCGTCTCTTCTTTGATAAGCTTATCTAAACCATTTAAAAGTGCACCACCACCAGTTAAAACAATACCAAATTCCATAACATCTGCAGCTAGCTCAGGTGGAGTTTTCTCTAAAGTTGTTTTAATAGCTTCTACAATAGTATTAATTGGTTCTTTTAAAGCTCCAAGTATTTCTGAAGATACTATATTTAGGGTTTTTGGAAGTCCGGATACTAAGTCCCTTCCTCTAATAGCCATTTTTTCTTCTACAGTCTTAGGATAAGCTGATCCTATGGTTAGCTTTATTTCTTCTGCTGTTCTCTCACCTATCATTAAACTATACTCTCTTTTAATATATTGAACGATTCCATCATCTAATTCGTCACCACCGACTCTTACTGATTTGCTGGTAACTATTCCACCTAAAGAAATAATAGCGATTTCAGTAGTACCTCCACCAATATCTACTACCATACTTCCTGTAGGATCTTCAACTGGTAGACCTGAACCAATCGCTGCAGCCATAGGTTCTTCTATAAGGTAAGCTTCCTTAGCACCTGCTTGAAGGGCTGCCTCTTCTACAGCTCTTTTTTCCACCTCCGTTACACCAGATGGTACTCCAATTACAACTCTTGGTGCAAATAAAAGCGATTTTTGAGGGTATGCTCTTTTTATAAAATATTTTAGCATACTTTGTGTTACGTCAAAATCTGCTATAACACCATCCTTTAAAGGTCTAATTGCAATTATATTCCCTGGAGTTCTTCCTATCATCTGTTTTGCTTCTTGTCCAACTGCTAGAACTTGTCTTGTATCCTCTTGTATGGCTACAACAGACGGTTCTCTGACAACAATTCCTTTTCCCCTAACATATACCAAAGTATTTGCAGTTCCAAGATCTATTCCCATATCTTTTGTAAAGAAATTAAATAATCCCATATTAATTGCTCCTTCCTCATGGCTCTACAATTTACACTATATTATATCCTGCTCTTTTAGACTGGAATAACTGCCATCCCCTATAATTATATGATCTAGTACATCTATTCCTATAATTTTCCCTGCTTCAATTAATCGTTTAGTAATATTAATATCTTCTTTACTTGGACGGGGATTACCGCTAGGGTGATTATGTACAAGTATTATACAAGAGGCACTTTTTTTTATAGCATTTACAAAAACTTCTCTTGGATGTACTAATGAACTATTTAAACTCCCTACAGAAATTAAATCCGAAGAAATTATTTCATTTTTTGTATTTAGCAAGAGAATTTTAAAATATTCTTTTTTATAATATCTCATTTCTTCCATAAATAAGTCCGAAATATCTTTAGGAGATTTTATTGATTTTATATTTTTACTACTAGTAGCTAGTCTTTTTCCCAATTCAATTGCAGCTAGCAATTGAGATGCTTTAGATATTCCAATACCCTTAATTTGACTTAGTTCTTCCACAGTACTGTCTGCTAGAATTCTAAGTCCTTCCTTATTAGTAGAAAGTATTTTTCTTGCTAAATCAATGGCTGAAGCTTCTCTCGTTCCTGTTCTAATTAAGATAGCTAGTAATTCTGCATTAGATAAAGAGGTTACTCCATACTTAACAAGTTTTTCCCTAGGCCTTTCATCCTCAGCCATTTCCTTTATTGTTATATATGAAGAATTCCCCATCATTTTCCACCTCTTTACTAACTATTTTAATAATTAATTAGTATTCTTGAACTAGTATAATTCAATATCAAAGTGATTTTTTAGAATATCTAATAGCTTAGATATAGGTAAACCTACAACATTGAAGTAATCTCCTTCAATCCATTCAACAAGAGCAGAGCCCTTACCTTGTATAGCATAAGCACCTGCCTTATCCCACACTTCACCAGTATTAATATATCTATTAATTACATCAGATGTCAACTGTTTAATTTTTACTTTTGTTTTAGAATATGACACTACCTTTTTTGAACTTTCTACCTCTAATACAGCAATCCCAGAAATAACAAAATGGGAGGCATTTTGTAAAAGACTAAGCATATTAAAAGCATCGTCTCTATCCCTAGGTTTTCCCAATATTTTTTCCTTAACCACAATTGTATCTGCAGCTATAATTATATCTCCTTTATTACACGACTCTGAAACTGCCATAGCTTTTTCAAAAGCCAATGCCATGACTACGTCCTCTGATTTTTCATCTTCGTAAACCTTTTCTTCTATATTTGCTGGAATAATACTAAAGTCTGATATGAAATATTCAAGAATCTCTTTTCTTCTAGGAGATGCAGAGGCTAATACAATTTTAGACAAATTATACACCTACAATCTACTGAAAGTAAAAATTGAAATAATAATTCCTATTACACTGGCTATATTCATATTTATCATTAACCCTAATGTTGTTTTTAATACAATTAAATCTAGGGTAAATGGCTCAAAGCCTATAGCCTTACTGTATCCTAAAACTGGGATACTTTCCTTAAAAACATCTCCTAATAATCCTCCTATAACAACTCCCACTGCTAAAAGTAATACTAGCATAAGTGGATTACGACTTCTATTTCTCATAGTAAACCTCCTCTTGTTTGAGTGGATTTTTAGATTTTACTTTCAACTGCTGGAAAAATTCGTTTTAAATGCACTGTACCATAATTTGCAGTTAAGCCTACAAAGTATCCTGTAAATAAACTTACTAGCATCATTACTGGTAAATAAGTGAAAATTAACCAGTTATTAATCATTATACTTGCTACGGAAAGCTGTGCTATATTGTGGGCTAAAGCTCCAAATATACTTACTCCTATTAAGCTAAAATATTTTGACATATACTTATATACAATAAACATCACTATTGTACTTGTTAAAGCTCCTGACAGACTATAAAAAAATCCTGTCACAGCTCCAGTTCCTAGCGTGCCTACAATACATCGCAGTGTAGCCACTATCAATGCTTCCTTAAAACCAAAAATTACTAAGGTAATAAGGTTTACTATATTAGCTAATCCAAGCTTTGCCCCTGGAGCTGCTGCTATAGGTATCGGTATTGTTGATTCTAATATATGCAGGGCTATACCTACCGCAGTAATTAACGAAAGATAAATCAATTTTTTTGTACTCATAGATACCTCTTTCTAGTAGCTAATAATATCAATGTCTGATTCACTGTCACTAACAATTTTTATAGAGACTCTATTTGGTAAGCAAATATTTATTTGATGTGGCTGAGTAATCTTACCCATCTTTGTGCAAAGCTGATCCCTACAATCTGCTTCTACTATCTTTGCACTGTTTCCATCATATTCTATCACATTATGACCTAATTCTGTGTCGATTACAATTCGTTCTTTAGGTAAATCGGGAGATAGTGATATTTTTTTATACTCCTTACCAGCTACATCAATAACAAGATAGACATTTCCATTATTCGTAGTGAATGATTTAACATAAAATATTCCACTGATTGCTATAATTATTACAAAACCAATTAGATACTTGTCCCATTTAGTCATTCTACTACCCCACTTACTTTATATCATTTAATAATCTTACCAAAGTTTCTATTATATATAACCTTCTACCATTTTAAACTACATTAGAATACTTACATAAATCTACATCAGTATAAGTTTACCATTTTGGTATTAGGTTTACAAGACAGAAATACCTATCATTTATTGGAAGATAAAGTATACTATATATTAAAAGAAGAGCATGTACATGCTCTTCTTTTAATATCATTTAAGTTTTATTGTCTTTTTAGGGCATTTCTGTTCACAAACTCCGCATCCTATACATTTATCTTCTAATACCTTATGAACTTGTTTTAATTCACCCTCTATTGCATCAACAGGACAATTCTTTTTACATATAGTACATCCTATACAATTATCCTCTATTATTTCTGCTTTTCTTCGTTTTTCAAAATTTGCATAAATTGCCCCAGTAGGACATTTTTCTGCACAAATCATACAATTAGTACACTTTTCATAATTAATTTTAGCTAAATTATTTGAAAATTCCATAGCATCAAACGGACATGCCTTTACACAAATTTGACAAGCAATACAACCTACATTGCATTTTTTTCTTACCAATTTACCTGGTTCTTCATTATTACAATCCACTACCACATCTTGCTTAAATGGTACAAAATGAATTACAGATTTAGGACATACCTCAATACACTTTCCACATGCTGTACAACGCTCAGGTATAATTTTTGCTAATTTTCCATCTGTAATTTCTATAGCATCAAATTGACATGCTTTAACACATGTACCCAGACCTAGACATCCATATCCACAGCTTTTACTTCCGCCTGATACCATGGCAGCAGCTTTACAATCTTGAATACCAAAATACTCAAATTTCTCTTTACAATTTCTAGTATCACCAGCACATATAACTCGTGCAACTTTTTTCTCACTATCTTCAACTTCCTGGCCCATAATTTCAGCAACCTTTTGGGCAACGTCAGAACCTCCTACAGGACATCCATTTACAGGTGCATTTCCTTCCACAACTGCATTTGCAAAACCATTACAGCCTGGGAAACCACACCCCCCACAATTTGCACCGGGTAAAGCTTCATTAATAGCTGAGACTCTGGGATCTACCTCAACTGCAAATTTTTGTGAAGCATAAGCTAATCCTGCGCCAAATACTAGCCCCATACCTCCTAAACTCAGTACAGGAACAACAATTGTTGTGAAATCCATATTTATCCTCCTTCCTATACTAGTCCAGCAAATCCAAGGAATGCTATAGACATTAAGCTAGCAGTTACTAATGCTATTGGAAATCCTTTGAAAACCTCTGGAACATCCGCAATTTCTAATCTTTCTCTAATTCCAGCAAACAAAACTATTGCTAAGGAAAAACCAACAGCTGCTCCTATTGCATTAGTAATTGTTTCGATTAAATTATACTCATACTGAATATTTAAAAGAGTTAAACCTAGTACCGCACAGTTTGTAGTAATAAGTGGTAAATAAACTCCTAAAGCTTGATATAGTGTTGGACTTACCTTTTGTATTACCATTTCAACAAATTGAACTAATGCGGCGATAACTAGTATAAATGCAATCGTCTGCAAATAACCTAAACCCAAATTATCTAATATAAATATTTGAACTAAGTAAGTTATAATTGAAGCTAGAGTCATAACAAATGTTACTGCCATGCCCATACCAATAGCTGTTTCAACTTGTTTAGATACGCCTAAAAATGGGCATATACCTAAAAATCGTGAAAGTACAAAGTTATTCACGAGAATAGAGCTTACAAGAATAACAAATAAACCTCCTACTGACATCGTTTGTCCCTCCTTTTAATATTGATTTGCCTTTTTAGAAACAAACCAGTTATAAAGTGCAAGTAGCAATCCTAGAGCTAGGAAGGCACCAGGAGGAAGAATCATAATCAAGGCTGGTTGATATGAAGCACCAAATAGTGTCATTCCTAAAATTGAACCAGCTCCAAATATCTCTCTCACACTGCCTAAGATAAAAAGCGCTAGAGTAAATCCAAGTCCCATACCTGCTCCATCTGTAAAAGATTGTGTAACAGAGTTTTTAGAAGCAAAGGATTCGGCTCTTGCTAATATTACACAGTTAACAACAATCAATGGTATAAATAGTCCTAATGCCTTATCTAGTGCAGGCAGAAAAGCTTTCATTAGAAGCCCAACAATAGTTACAAAGGTAGCTATTACAACAATAAAAGAAGGTATACGTATTTTACTTGGTATAACATTTTTAAATAATGATATAACCACATTTGATCCTACAAGTACTGCTGCAGTTGCCAGTCCCATACCTATACCGTTTATTGCTGAAGTTGTTACCGCTAACGTTGGACACATTCCCAACATCTGTATAAAAATTGGATTTTCATGTAAAATTCCATTCATAAAGGTCTTACCTAATTTCAACTTGGTCACCCCCTGCTTATTTTAATTTTTCATTGAATAATTTCATTGCACTATTTACGCCATCAGTAACTGCCCTAGAAGTAATTGTAGCACCTGAAATTGAATTAACTTCATTATCCTTTGGAACGCCAGCTTTAATTACTTTTAATTCATCCGCTGTGCTTTTTCCTTTATATTGACCCTTAAACTCTTCTTCTGATGCCTTTGCACCTAGTCCTGGAGTTTCAGTATGATTTCCAATACTCACACCACTTACCATATCGTTTAAAGTGACACCCACCATAACTTCAACAGGTCCTCCGTAACCAGCTGGATTCGTTTTTATAGTATAACCAACTGTTTGACCGTCTTTAATTCCTTTATGAACTTCTATGATGTTTTCATATCCTTCAAAATTATCTTGACTTACTTCTTCAAATTCTACAGCTTCTGGAAGAACACTTTGTCTAGCAGCTATATTAGCTTTGCGAATCTGCTCTGCAATTGGTTCCTCAGTAATTGCATTGGTGTAGCCTAATAATGCTGCCGCTATAGCTGTAATAACTAACAATATCAATCCTAATCTAACAACCTCACGCATTTACTTCACCTCCCCAAAAATTCTTGGGCTAGTATATTTATCAATAAGTGGAGCTGCAACGTTCATTAATAGAATTGAGTAGGAAACTCCTTCAGGATATCCTCCATAAATTCTAATAACGCTGGTTATAATACCACAGCCTAAAGCATAAATTATTTGTCCTCTTGGTGTAACAGGAGAGGACGCATAGTCTGTAGCCATAAAGAAAGCTCCAAGCATTAAACCACCTGCTAATACTTGATAAATTACAAACTCAAGGCTAAATCCACCCATTAAAAATGTTAATACTGCTACTGTTGATATATAAATAATTGGAATTCTTGGAGCTATTACTCCTTTATAAATTAAGTACAAACCACCTAAAATTAGTAGTAAAGCTGAAGTCTCACCTATACACCCTCCAACATTTCCTATAGCTAAGTCCCATATAGAAGGTAATGCCTGTTCTGCTCCTTCGGCCCCACTAATTAATGCCAAAGGTGTTGCTGTACTAACGGCATCTGCTCCAGGAGTTACCCAGTTTGTCATAGGTACTGGCCAAGAAGCTAATAACATTGCCCTAGCTGCCAAAGCTGGATTCATAAAATTATGCCCTAATCCACCAAAAGCATGTTTAACAATAGCTATGGCAAATATAGAACCAATAACTGGTATCCACCAAGGCGCAGTAGCTGGTATATTAAATGCCAATAATAAACCTGTAACAATTGCACTCCAGTCATTAATGGTAACTGGTTGCTTTCTTATTTTTTGAATTGCTGCCTCTGTTATAATTGCGGTTAGTATTGCGGCAATAATTACCTTAACTGCTCCCATTCTATAGTAATATACACCTGCTAAGGTTGCTGGCAATAATGCTATTACAACATCTCTCATTATTTTGCTTATCGATTCATCTGCCCTAATATGGGGAGACATAGAAACAATAAGTTTATTCTCCATTTTTATTCCCTCCCATTACTTAGTCTTTCTTTTCTTAGCGACTATTTCACGCTTAGATAATCTTATTGACTGTAGCAAAGGTCGTTTTGAAGGACATATAAATGAACACGAGCCACACTCAATACAGTCAAGGGCATTATATTTTTCAGCAGTTTCATGCATGTTTTGCAATGAAAATGCACTGATATACAACGGTTGTAAATTAATAGGGCATACTTCAACACATTTCCCACATCGAATACATGGACTTGGTTCAGGTAATCTTGCCTCTTCTGTTGTTAAGATTAAAATACCTGATGTTCCTTTAACTGCTGGAAGCTCATCGGTGTATTGAGCAAGTCCCATCATTGGTCCTCCAAGAATTATTTTACCTGGATTTCCATTATACCCTCCGCAATATTCAATGATTTCTTTTATAGAAGTTCCAACCTTAACAGTTAGATTCTTTGGTTCTTTAATACCTTTACCAGTTATAGTTGTTATCCTTTGGATCAAAGGTATACCAAGTTGAATAGCATCAGATATAGCTGCTGCAGTTCCTACATTGTTTACAATAGCTTTTGCTTCCATTGGAAGTCCACCAGAAGGAACCTCTCTTCCAGTGCAAGCATAAATAAGCTGTTTTTCAGCTCCTTGTGGATACTTTGTAGCTAAACCTACAACTTCAATATTAGGCTCATTTTCAACAGCTTTTGCCATCTTTTCTATAGCATCAGGCTTGTTGCTTTCAATACCGATAACACCTTTAGTAACATCAACTACTTTCATCATAGCTTTTAATCCATATACAATCTTTTCTGGATATTCAAGCATTAGTCTATGGTCAGCTGTTAAAAAAGGCTCACACTCAGCTCCATTTAAAATAATAGTGTCTATTTCCTTTTCAGGTGGTGGAGATAATTTTACATGGGTAGGGAAAGTTGCTCCACCCATTCCTACTATTCCTGCTTCCTTAACGATATTAAGGATTTCCTTACCACTGAGACTTTCTACACTACCTTTAGATGAAACACTTTCATGCAATGTATTTAATCCATCTGATTCTATTACAATACATTGTACTTCTCCACTAGCAGTGTTACGTTTTTCAATCTTTTTTACTTCTCCTGAAACACTACTATGGACGGGGGCAGATACAAAAGCCTTTGCCTCACCTATTTTTTGTCCTACCTTAACCTTGTCACCCACTTGCACAATTGATTCACATGGCGCTCCTATGTGTTGTTGCAATGGTATTATAACCTGACTTGGCTCAATAGCTTTTTCTATAGCCAACCTTTCAGTTGCCTCCTTGTAATGAGGAGGATGAATCCCTCCCCTAAAGGACAGAAATTTCATGTGTTATTCACCCCTTATTCCTTTAAATTAATTAAACCTTTTACTTGAAAATTAATAGTACAACCTACTATCTTTTCTACATTAATTAACAATTTCCTTCATTATTAATCAATTTACACATAAAAATATTGTATACTGTATATTTTATGTACTGTAAAAAAATACTTCCAAGTATTTTTCAAAAATTATTGCAAGCATTCTAATATTAGGATAAATGTTTAATCCAAAAAAGTCAATTAAAATAGCTCGTTAAATCTATATCAATCATTGGAATTACTTAGTCTTGTTAATATACCCCTTTAGTATTTCAATAGTTTTATAATATGTATTTTAGCTTCAACCAAGATCTTTTAAAGCTTCTCTTATATTCTCTTTTATCCATTCTAATACCTGGGGACTGGTTATTGATACCTCATTTCCCAAAATTTGTTTAATTTCTCGAGTATCAATAAAAAATTCCTTGTCGTCTAGAACATGCTTATATGTGTAATCAATATTTTCATTAGAAATTAAAAGTGTAATGAAAGTATCAGACATCTTTCCCAAGGGAGCTCTATCTATATGAGACCTTTGAAATTTCACTTCTATGCTTGTCCCTTTTCCCTCCGTAGAATAAATCTTAAAATTTCCATTGCATCTTTCTGCCGCAGCTTTAAATAGTGATATTCCTAAACCCACTTTTCTTGTGGTTCTTGAGGTTACAAAAGGAGATATTACCTTTTCTAACAATTCTTCAGACATACCACACCCATTATCAATGATACTTATAGTTAATAAATCATCTTTAGGTGACTCAATTATTATTATATCTATAGCTGTAGCATTAGCAGTTATACTGTTTTGAACAATATCTAAAATATGAAGCGAAAGCTCTTTCATAGCTTTTTCTCTCCTTATTAATTTCTTTTTAGGGCTTTTAAAAAACATTCAATTGTATTTTTAGGTATATCAATTGAATTGCTTCTTTCGCTTATATCTACTAGTCTGTGTGCATCTGAATTTTTTAATAAATTTAAATATTTATAATCTGGATTCTTGTTTAGAAAAGTATTAATATCACAGCACTTAGATACTTCAGCAGATGTAATACCAAGCTCTTTAGGGATAAAACCTAGGTTTGAAATAATACTAAATGAAGATCTATCTATATGTGCAGGAATCACAACCCCATCATAAGATTCCACCATAATAACAGCATCTTTTACAGATATGTCTATAGAAGAAATAAGCATTTTGGATTCTTCTCGTACAATTTCATCTTTGTCATTGAAAATATATTGTTTTCCAAAAAAACTAGGTGTATTTATTTTATCTGCCGATTTTGTATTTATATATTTGCTAAATTGTGTACAGGACTCTAAATTTTTAAACAAACACAACAAATGAACTTCTTCTTTTGTTTGAAGCTCAACACCTGGGATGACAATGATATTTTTCCCTTTAGCTACTGACATACAAGCTGCACAATTATCTGAGCTATTATGGTCAGTAATAGCTATAATATCAAGGTCTTTAATCATTGCCATATTAATAATATTATTAGGGGTCATTTCCTCATCAGCACAAGGAGATAACCCTGTATGTATGTGTATATCATAGAATACCTTCATTTATCTTATTCCTAACTCATACAACTTACAAAATATTTCATAAGAATTTAAATGAGTTTTTACAATAGCAATATTCTCTTCATTTGCCCTTTCAACAGTTTCTAAATCAACTTCAATTCCTTCAGGAATTATAATACAGCTGATTTCAATTAAACTAGCCACAGCCACTATATTGATATGTGTCTGTACTGTAATCCAAGCATTTCCCTGTTTTGCATGAGACATTACCCAACTTAACAAATCACAACAATATAATCCTTCTATTTTTTTGTCTAAACTAACTTCAGAAGTTACAAGATTAAAATCATTATTATCAATCATTTCATTTAAATACATTTTTTATGCCCCTCTTTACTTTATATTTATTTTTATGCTCAAAATGGTAGATTTTCCTTTTTCCGACTCAAGGGAAAAAGAATCACTATTGTTTTTAATATTAGGCAAACCCATTCCTGCTCCAAATCCAAGTTCTCTTACTTTGTTACTAGCTGTAGAGTACCCCTCTTGAACAGCCAAGTTAACATTTTCTATACCTGGTCCTCTATCTTTTGCAACAATTAAAATATCCTCAGGAGAAACTTCCACAATAAGTTCTCCGCCATTAGAGTGAATAACTATATTCATCTCTGACTCATAGGTTACAATAGCTACTTTTCTAATAATACTTGAATTAATCCCTAATTGTCTTAATATTTTTTTTATATTACTAGAAGCTTCTCCTGCTCTTGAAAAATCATCTTTAATTACATCATATTCTAATCTAATACTATTTTTTGAGTCGGGATTTATCATTATATTCTCACCCCATCTTCTATCATAAGATTATTATTGATTTGTATATATTTGCTACAACTTCAAAGCATTTTTTGCAAATTTACTATATTGATACAATGATGTGTTTAATAGGTTTTTTCCTGTTACTAATAAGTTTTCATCTGATTCACCTATAGCTAAATCTATATTTTTAGAAGTATTATTTATAATTGAGATAAAGAGACTATGTAATTGTTTAAATCTATCAGGTGGCTCTACATTATCAAAATCATTTATTATCTTTGTAATATTGGTTTTAGAACTAGATATTATAGCTTTATATTCTTCAATATTTGACTCATTTTCTAAATTAAAAGTAGCATCTGATAGTGTTTTAAAAGTATCTATAAGATTATTGTTACTAACATTAAGCAATTGCACATATTCTGACTCTTCCTTATTATATTCTATTTCTTTATTAGCAATACTTGTTGATACAACAAATGCACCTTCATAAGAACTTTTAATTGTGGGTATCAATGTCTCTATTTGACCTCTATCCATTAGAGAAACAGTCACAACCTTAAACCCATCTATTTGATGAATATATGACCCCATTTTTATTTCATTTAATTCTTTTACAAGTTCATTGGCGTTTTCTTTTGTTGACAAACTCCCTACTTGGATTGAAAAGAAATCTATACCTTTTAGTTCTACTGTTCCTATAGCAGGCTTTTGATTGTTTGCTTTTTCTTCTACTTGAACCTGGGTTTCAGGCTCCTTGGGACTATTCATTTCTACTTTGTCATTATTTACAGATTTGTTTTCTTCAGAAAAAAAGCTAGGAATAATCAAGTACTTTGATCCTAAATACCCAGGTATTATTGAAATAATAGGTAATACAACAATAAACAAAATAATTAAGATATATTTGTACCCTTTATCTTCCCTCCTAATTTTAGTTCTAGACTTCCTCATTCCGCTCCCCCCCTCTAAACTAATTTTATTAGATAAACTGTAAAATATTCTATACATTATTATTACACTATAGATATAAAATTAACTTAGATTCTTAATGTTTTTTATTAAATCAAACAATTATATAACCCTACTCAAGAGTAGGGTTATATAATTGTTTAAAAAACTCTTCTTGCTACAACAAATTTTTCATGGTAATAACCACTAGTTAAATTTGATATAGTGACCCGTCTAGAACTTTTTCCTGAAGAAGCATGTATAAATTCTCCATCTCCAATATATATACCTACATGAGTAATATTTCCGTTATTTACTCCAGAAGTATCAAAAAATACTAAATCACCAATAGCTAGACTGTCCTTTGAAATTTTTTCTCCTGTTTTCCCCTGATCTACTGACCTTCTAGGAAGTTTAACTCCAATGTGCTTAAATACATAAGTGGTGTATCCTGAGCAGTCAAAGCTATTAGGTCCATTACCTGCCCATTTATATGGAGTTCCTATATACTTCTTAGCAAATTCAAGAATTTTCATTTGTGTCGCTGATCTATTAGAAGATCTGGACACACCTGATAGATTGGAATAATTATCAATAACTATTTTTACATAATCTTGATATATCCAACCCTCAAAATTATCTTGAGTAATGATATTATACCATTCGTTTTCATAATTTTTTATTTTTATAAAATCATATAGTTTAAGTTGAGTTACAACATTTCCTTCTAAAGATGGCACTGATCTCAGATTAACATCACTACCTGTAATCTCTCCATTTGAATATCCTAACTTAGGTACAATAAATTCAGAATGTATCCATCCAGTAGAACCATCTTCAGAGGAAATATTATACCATTCCAAAGATTCTTCATTTATTGTCACTTCATTATTTTTTTCCAATTGAAAAAGAACGGTAGAATCTAAATCAGGATTTTCTCTTACATTTACATTGTCTCCATTTACTAACCCGTTATTAACCAAAGCTTCTGGATTAACGGGTACTATTAAATCACTATATATCCAACCAACTAGTTCATTATCTAACTTAACCTTAAACCAGTCTTCTGAAACATCAACTATTCCCACATATTGACCTATACTTAAGTTTTTAATAACCTTTGAATCAATGGCAGCTTCACTTCTAACATTAACATCATCAGCCACTACTACCCCTTCAACAGCTTCCTCTCCAAAAGAAAGTGTTGAAAAAGCTAAAAATATTAACAGTACAAATATTAAATTTATAATATACCTAATCCTAAAAAACATATACAACCTCCTTTAGAAAAAACTTATATACAAGCCTCTACTACATCATATGTATAATTCTATAAAGTTTTAAAAAAACCTTCAAAAGAACAAAAAAATAACAAAGCAAGTTTGGGAACAGCCCTTGTTATTGCTTTTTACACATTTTAGGGATTATGCGTCATACCGACGCAGGATAAGGTTAAAACATGAAAACACAGATCCTTCGTATACACTCAGGATGATAGAGAGAGAAGAAAAGCCCCCAAAAATGTCATCCTGAGCGTATGCGAAGGATCTTTCACTTGACCCTAAAAACAAACCCTAAACCCTAAGATACAGATCCTTCGTATACACTCAGGATGACAGGGCGAGAAGAAAAGTCCCCGAAAATGTCATCCTGAGTGAACACGAAGGATCTTGCTCTTGATTTTAACCTAAACCTCAACCTTAACCTGCGACGTTTACGTCGCATAATCCCTATATTACGCCATATTTTATTTCTTAATCAAATATTGCAAAAACAAAAAAACTTGAATCCTAATGATTCAAGTCATTTTTACTTGCCATTAGCAATAAAAAAGACCTACATATTTGTAAGCCTGCAATACTATAGCAAAATATCAAGTTTTTAATCTTTTTTGATGGTTTTATGATTTTTCTTACCTCTAACCTCTAACTTCTCACCTCTATTTTGGTGCGGAAGGCGGGACTTGAACCCGCACGAGCGTTGCTCACTACCCCCTCAAGATAGCGTGTCTGCCATTCCACCACTTCCGCTTATAAAACATTTTTTTCTAACATTTTATAGTATAAGCTTATTTTTCGTATGTGTCAACAGGAATTATTTTCTCTAAATTTAATCTTCTTCTAACAAATACCATTTATAAATACTATCAAATAGATTATAATAATTTGGAGTAATATCTCCCTTAACCTTCTTTTTTACAATCAAAGCACTGTTTTTATAAAAAAGACTGAAATATGGCAGATCTTGAACAAATTTATTTTGAATATCTATATACTGTTCAACTTTCATTTCAAGAGGAAAAGACTTTGATGCTTGATCAAGAATTGTATCCATAATCGGATCAGAATATCCTGATATATTTGTACTATCTACAAAGCTTGAGCGAAGAAAAAACTCTAAATTTGGAACTATTGGCATATGCCATCCACCTATTAAAATATCATAGTCTTTTTCAAAAACCCTTTTTTCATATTCTTCCCAATCTACAGCATTGATTAAAATATCTATACCAATAGCTCTTAGTTGACTGGCAATTATTTCTGCAGTTTTTAATCTTTCTGAATTACTATTGTTTATCAAAAGACTGAACCTTAACTCTTCTCCTGCTTCATTTTCCAATACTTCATCAGCGTCTCTATTTTCCCAGTTAGATTTATTAAGGATTTCTTTAGCTTTGTCTTTATCATAACCAATTTTTTGAGCTTCTTGGTTAAATAAATAAGAATCAGGATGAATAGGTGTATCAATAACAGTTGCATGACCTAAATAAACTTCACCTGCTATTTTATGTCTATCTACACCAAAGGCTATAGCCTTTCTTATATTTATATCTTTTAAAAAGTCATTTTCAAAATTAAAACCAACAAATTCATATTCTTGAGTTATATATTCATATATACTTAATGATTTATCTCCTGCAAATTTTTCCCAATCATAATCTTGTGCTTGTGCAGCATCTATTTCATTAGCCTCTACAGAGGTTAGTGCTGCTGGATTGTCTGGAACAATTTTCACTGCTATTTTTTCTATATAAGGATTTTCTCCCCAGTAATCAGTATTAGAAATTAGATCTAGTTGACCATACTTATCATAACTGTTCACTTTAAAAGATCCTGTTCCAACTATGGGGGTATTTATTGTTTTATATACTTCTTCACTATTTTTAAATACATGCTTAGGTATAATTGGAAAAGTAAACTTTTCTAAAAAATTTGAGCTACTATCCTTAAGCTCAATAGATACTTTAAGAGGGCCTAAAACTTTTACTTTATCTATCCCTTTAACAAGTTCTGAATATATTGTTTTATACTTACTACCATCAGACATTTTCAATGTATCTATAGTAAATTTTACATCTTCTGCAGTAAAAGCCATTCCATCATGCCAAACAATATTATCTCTTAAGTTAAATTCCAGCTCTGTACCTTCGTTTAGCAATTCCCAATTTTCAGCTAATGCTGGAATAGGTTTAAAGGAGGTATCAAGTTTAAGCAAACTATCATATATTAACTGATCAATAAAATATACACTTTCATTATCATTAACTATGGGATTTATAGTATTAAATTTAATTATAGGCAGAACTAATTCTCCACCAACAGCTGGCTGTTTTATTTTAATATCATCTTCTTCTGTACCTTCTGGTTGATCTATATTTTTTTGACAGCCTATTATTATAGTACTAATACAAAATAAGCATAACAAAAAAAGAAATACTTTTTTTTTCACTTGGTTACCTCCATATTTCAATGCAAAGAATCTTTATATTATTTTAACTAGTTTTTCATTCTCAATCAAACCTGGAATTCTACCTCTTTTAGCTACTGGTTTTCCTTCTACTTCTTTTATATCCATGGTCATGTCAATAGCTCGAGCTCCTGAAATATAACTTCCTACTCCAAAGGAGTCTGCTCCTGCCTTAGAAAGTTCTACTATTCTTTCAGGATTTAACCCTCCTGATACAAATATTTTAACATGACTATATCCATTAATATCTAATTTAGCCCTTAATTCTTTAACTAAATAAGGTGTTACTCCACCTCGTTCACTAGGAGTATCTAGTCTAATGCCAAAAAGCTTATCTCCTAAAGCATTAGCAATTCTTAAACTTTCTTCAATCTCATCCTTAAATGTATCTACCAAAACTATTCTTTTGTGATCTTTTGGTGTTACCTCATCATAAGCTTTTGCAATCTCAAGGGTATCTCCACCTATTAACATAGCTGCATGAGGCAGAGTCCCAGTTGCCTCTATATTCATTAATTTAGCACCTAATATACAACTTGCTCCTGTTGCTCCTCCAACAATTGCTGCTCTTTCCATAACAGAAGCTATAGCAGGATGCACATGCCTAGAACCAAAAATTAAAAATGGTTTATCCCCGCAAGCTTCTTTTACTTTTCTTGCCGCAGTAGCCCAGCCAGTACTACTTGCCAAAGCTCCTAACATCGCTGTTTCAAAAATAGCAAATTCTTTATAGGATCCCTTTATTCTAACAAGGGTTTCTTTGGCTTCAAAGGTTTCTCCTTCTTGAATTGACCACATCTCAATATTTTTATTTTTAAGCATACCTTTAATTTCTTCTATACCTACAAAAACACCTGACTTTCTAGCAAAAATTTCAACAGTTACTATTTTATCCTCTAAATTCATATGTTTAAGAATATCTAAGGTTCTTAGAAAGTAAACATCTGTAGTTAATCCTGATAGTATTTCTTCATGAGTAGCTGAATACAATTTTCGATCCTCATTTATATCAATACTTTCTACATCCTCAAGACTTGTAATTTGTTTCATGTTTTTTCACTTTCCCTTCTAAATTTTCATAAAAGTTTCAACTATGTATATCATAAAATATGCAACTCCAGATCCTATCAAAGGGCCTACTGGATATCCTTTAAATATAATTATTCCAAATACAGTACCTATTACAACTGCTGTTGTAATTGTTGGCTCAACTTGTAATAAATATCCACCCTTTGCTCCAGAAATAGCAACTAATATTCCCGCCAATACTCCTATAATACCTTTGTAGCCCATAAATATTTCAGTAGCATCTTTTAGGGTAAGTTTACCTAAAGGGAATGGTGCTAATACACCCATCATTAGGATAACTACTCCTATTTTAAGACCATATTTGTCTAAAAAAGCAAGGGTGGAATTTGAAACTCCATTAAATCCTTCTCCCACTTCCCCTATTAAATAAATCAAAAGTAGCCCAGTAACTGCAATGGCTAATGAGTTATTTTTACCTAGCATAGCTAGAACTAATAAGAAAAGTAAAATCATCCCTCCAAAATATTGTCCACTCATCTTTTCACTCCCGAAGTCGGCTTACTAAATAATGGCTAAAATATATGAATTAAAACCATTATAAAGTACAGCTCCCATATATTCAATATAAAAAAATATAAACAATAGCATTTATTCATATATAATGCTATATATCTTATAATATTTTAGTACTTTTTTAACATATTCTTTAGTTTCAACAAATGGAATATCATCTAAACTCTGCCCATTCTTACTATATCTAGGATCTTTTAACCATTTAGAAACATTCCCACTTCCTCCATTATACGCAGCTAGAATAAGTCTAATATCATTGTTAAACTCTTTTTTAAGTTGATTAACATACCAACAGCCTATTTTGATATTTATATTTGGTATAAACAGTAAATCTTCATTATAATTCTTTATTTCAAGCTCATCTGCAGCCCACTTTCCAGTAATAGAAGATATTTGCATCAGGCCTCTGGCATTCTTATGAGATACAGCCTTTTCATAATACTTACTTTCTACTTTTATTATTGCCGCAACAAGATAAGGGTCTATCCCATATGCATCGGCATTCTTATAAATTATTTCATCGTAATGTATAGGAAAAGCTATTTCAAGTAGCAAATCAGAATTATTAAGTAAAACTATCCCAATAAATATCAATATAATTATAATAAAAATAATTCTATATCTTTTAAGATCAAGAAAAATCAATTAACTCCCCCCGACAAGCTATTATACACCCTGGATATTTCATGCTTCACTTTTTCTTTTAGTGACTCCATACTGCCATTGTTCTCTAAAACAACATTTGCATATTGAGTTTTAATCTTAGAAGATAGTTGTGACTTAATTCGCTTTAGTGCCTCTTCTTTACTAAGATCATCTCTAGCCATAATTCTTTTAACTTGATTTTCTTCATCTGTAGTCACTAACCAAATCTCATCTACTAGTTTAGTCATATTCATTTCTATTAACAAAGCAACATCTAGTAAGACAAGAGAATACACGCCTTCTTTTTTTAAACACTTTAATCTATCTTTTATTTCATCTATAATTTTTTTATGGGTAATATTATTTAAAGCATTTAATTTGTTTTTATCATTAAATACTATATTCCCTAGTTTTTTTCTATCTAATTTCTTATCTTTAGTTAATATTTCTTCACCAAACTCTTTTATTATTTCATACAATGCAGGTTTTCCAGGCTCTACTATCTCTCTAGCAATAATATCCCCATCTATAATATAAGCATTAAATTCTTTAAAAACATTTGTAACTGAGCTTTTCCCAGAAGCTATGCCACCAGTAAGTCCAATAACCTTCATTTCTTTTCACCTTCTCACTTTGTTTCATACCAGCTATTGCCCAGTTTCATATCCACCTTCAAGGGAACATCAAGTTCTACAGCATTCTCCATATTGGTTTTTAATAACTTTTCTACAAGCTCTACCTCATCCTTATGAACTTCTATAAGTAGCTCATCATGAACCTGTAGTATTAATTTTGACTTTAGCTTTCTACTTTTTAATTCATTATATACTTTTACCATGGCAATCTTAATTATATCAGCAGCACTACCTTGTATAGGAGTATTCATAGCAGTTCTTTCACCAAAGGATCTCATATTAAAGTTTTTTGATTTAAGCTCAGGTATATATCTTATTCTATTAAGTAATGTAGTTACATAACCTTTCTTTTTTCCCTCAGCTACTATTTCAACCATATATTTTTTTACCCCTTGATACAATTTAAAGTATTCATCGATATAATTTTTTGCCTCTTTTCGACTTATATGAAGATTTTCAGAAAGTCCATAATCGCTGATACCATAAACTATACCAAAGTTAACCTCTTTAGCACTACTTCTTTGTTGTGAAGTTACTTCATCTAATGCTACATTAAAAACCTTTGCAGCTGTAGCAGTATGAATATCTTGATTTGTTTGAAATGCCTCTATTAAATTTTCATCTTTTGATATATGAGCTAAAACCCTTAACTCTATTTGAGAATAATCCGCATCTAGTAAATAATAATCTTTACTAGATGGTATAAATACTTTTCTAATCTCTCTTCCTATATCAAGTCTTATAGGTATATTCTGAAGGTTTGGTTCTGTACTACTAATTCTTCCAGTAGCTGTTACAGTTTGATTAAAGCTTGAATGAATTTTTTTAGTTTTGCTGTTTATAACATTTGTTAATCCATCTATATAAGTGCTTTTAAGCTTTACTAATTGTCTATATTCAATAATTTTTACAATAATTTCATGTTTATCTTGTAGTTTTTCTAAAACTTCTATATTAGTAGAGTATCCAGTTTTAGTTTTTTTAATTGGAGGTAGCTCTAGCTTTTCAAATAGAATTTCACCTAATTGCTTTGGAGAATTAATATTGAATTCTTCACCAGAATCTTTATATATACTTAAAGTCAGTTCATTAATTTTTTTCTCTAATTTATCTCCAATAGATGTTAAAATATCCTTATCAATAGCAAATCCTTCATACTCCATGTCAGCCAAAACATAAATTAATGGGATTTCTACATCATAAAACAGCTTATCTAGCTTTAACTCATTAAGCTTATCTATAAATATATTTTTAAGCCCTTCAACTGTATTACACCAATTGACTGCATATTTTATTAATTCTTCTTTTTCCATATCAAATAGTGTTTTTTTATTTTTTCCTTTTCCAAAAATAGATTCTTCACTTTCCATAACTTTACCTAAGTACTCTGTAGAAATTTCCCAAATGTCATACGCAGTTCTAGTAGGCTCTAATAGGTATAAAGCTATAGATGAATCAAAAGAAACACCTTTTAAGTCTACGCCATTATATTTTAAAGCTAATATATCTTTTTTTATATTATGACCACATTTTAGTATTTCTGGATTTTCTAGTAATTTCTTTAACTGAATAATTATATCATTATTTTTATCAATTTCTATAAAATAATTTTTTTGGTTAAAGGAAAGGGCAATTCCTAATATCTGTTCATCAGTTAGATTAATACTTCCACTTAGAACTTTAATACTAAAAGAACCAAATTCCTGTATCTCATTTATACAAGCATCTAACTCTTCTGGACTTTTTATTATATGTACTGATTCTTTATCAAAATCATCTTTAGAACTTTCACCCACCTCTTTATTGATTTTACCTATTAAGCTATGAAATTCTAATTTTTTAAACATAGAAATCATTTTTTGTGTATCTGGTTTTCCAAACACAAGATTCTCTAAATCTATATCTACAGGTACATCTACCATAATTGTGGCAAGACGTTTACTTAAAATTGCCTGCTGTGCATTTTCTTCTATCTTAACCCTAAGTTTATCACTTCCTATTTGCTCTAAATTATCAAGCAAATTTTCTATAGAATGAAATTCCTTCAATAACTTTATGGCAGTCTTTTCACCTACACCTGGTACTCCTGGTATATTATCAGACTTATCTCCCATAAGTCCTTTTAAGTCAATTATCTGATCAGGTACTAATTCATATCTTTTTATTATTTCCTTTTCATCGTATATTTCCAAAGAGCTTATTCCTTTTTTTGTTATAAGGATACGTGTTTTTTCAGAGGCTAGCTGTAAGGCATCTTTATCCCCTGTTACAACAATAGGATTTATATTATTTTTTTCCGCAAATTTAACTAAAGTACCTATTAAATCATCTGCTTCAAACCCATCTATTTCTATAGTATGTATTTTATAAACTTCTAAGACCTCTTTTAAAATGGGGAATTGTTCAGCTAATTCGGGTGGCATCTTTTTTCTTCCAGCTTTATAAGCATCAAATTCCTTATGTCTAAATGTGGGAGCTTTCCTGTCAAAAGCTACAGTAATATACTTTGGATTGTAATCTTCAATAATCTTGTTTAACATATTTACAAAGCCATATACTGCATTAGTATATACTCCATCCTTAGTGGATAAAAGTGGTAGAGCATAATATGCCCTATTTATCAAACTATTTCCGTCTATTATTACAATTTTATCTTTTTCCAATTTTGGCACACTCCTTCAATTTAACCGTAAAATAAAAGAATATAGTATTATTCTCAACATACTATATTCTTAATAGTTTATGAAATTCCTTCAATATTTATTTTATAATACTTAATCTCTACGTATCAACCTCTTTATAACTAATATAACTATCCCTATAATTAAACCTGTTATAATAATTATTGGTAGAAAACTAACAAATCCAATGAATATAATTTCTGCAAATTCTAAAAGTCCATTTATAGTTCTAATGAAACCCTTACCCGCTTTATCCCAAATGTTATCACTTACAGTTTGAATTCTTTTATCTTTATTAACTACTTCGTTTAAAGATATATTTATAGTTGATAGCTCAACTAAATCATCCCATCTTTGAATATCACCAGTCATTGCATTTATATTTCCCCTTACTCTTGTTAATTCTCTTTCTACCGCTAATATATCCTCTACATTTTCAGCTTTTAGCATGATCTCCCTAAGGCGCTCTTCCTGAACTTTAAGGTTTTCAATTTCATTTGCTGTATCTCTATACTGCGTTGTAATATCTTCTCCACTACTACCGTAATTTGTTACAATGCCTATAGCTTTTATTTCGTTAACAGTGTCTAAAAATGCACTTTCAGGGACTCTAACACTAAGATTACCTCTCTTTAATGATTCCTCAGGATTTTCACGTACATAATGCTTATATTCAGTGTTTGAATGTTGAATATGTCCACCCTTTGTAGATATTATATTCACAATTTGGTCAAACTTTTCATCATACTCTTCTATATCTAAATTAACAAAAGCATTATTAATAACCTTTCGACCAGATTGTTTTTGCCTAATATCACGATTATTAATTTCAGAGGTAGTTACATCAAAAGTCTGTCCTTCTGATTCAATAGACTCATTAGCTGAAAACATTTTTAATTCAGGAGCTGATTCCTCGGACCGAGCATCATCTGTTGCAATACCGTAACTTGGGGCTTCTGAACGTGGTATTTCCATGCTTTGATCTTTTGCCATCTCCGTTTTAGAAGACGAACTGCCCATATTAAAAACATTTAAACTACCTACTGTAACAATTAATATGATAAAGCTAGCTGCAATAGTTGCATATATCTTCCAGTTAGATTTCCTTTTGGATTTCTTTGAAGTACTAGGTACTGGCTTATCTAAAGAAACTTTCTTTGGTTCTTCCTGTAAAGCTACCAGTTTTTCATGTAGACTATCTTGATAGTTATCTGGTAAAGGAATACTTGGTAATTCCTTACATATATTTATATTTGAAATAATAGCATCATAATTATATTTACACTCTTTGCATTCATCTAAGTGTTCTTCCACTATCTTTTTTGTATGCTCATCAAGCATATTATCTATATAAAGAGATATTAATTCTTCAAAATTAAAACATGTCATTTTTAGCCCTCCTTTCATATTTTGACGTTGTCATTATCTAAAAGTTCCCTATCCTTTTCAAGTAAAGTTCTTAAGGCTATTCTGGCCCTACTTATCCTGGACTTTATCGTTCCTTCAGGACAGTTAAGTATCTCACCTATCTGTTCATAGGAAAAACCCTTTATATCCCTTAAAACTATTACTATTTTATGCTGTTCACTCAATTTATTAATAGATTTTATAATTGCTCTTTGAGATTCATTTTTAGAAACTATTTCCTCGGGAGTATCTCCTGTATCAGGAATGTTTCTATCTATTTCCCCATCATCTGTTTTTATAGTATTGTCATAAGAGATAGTATTACGTTTTTTCCTTTTTCTTAATTCATCTAAACAGGTATTAGTGACTATTCTATAAAGCCATGTAGAAAAACTACTATCCCCTTTAAAAGTATTTAATGATTTATATATTTTTATAAATGCGTCCTGAGATATATCTTTTGCATCTTCAATATTTCCAAGCATTCTATACGCAATATTAAATGCTATCTGTTGATGCTCTTTTATTAAAAGTTCAAAGCTTTCTATATCTCCTTGCTGGCTTTTTTCTATCAATAATTTTTCTTGATCCTTCATGCTATCCCCCTCCTTCCAAAAGCTTAAATATCAGTGTTTTATTTAAAAATTTATTTTATACACTATACCTTTACTATACTGAAAAATTTAAAAAATAACAAGTCCACCTAAAATTATACATTTATTTCTTTTTAAGTATATCTGAAATTTAAACTAAAAAAATCTACTGGTAAACAGTAGATTTTTTTAGTTTATTCAGCTTCCAACACAGGAATATTTTTATTTATATTATAAGGATGGAAAAATGATTCAACTACATTATTTTCACTATCGTAAATAGTGGTAGCATGATGCATAAAATTATCACGCAAATAATATCTAAGATCAATAGATTTTATAACAACCCGATTCATATCCTCAAAACTAGTAACATGATAGATTGGTGTAAAATCTTTAAAATATCTTCCTATTTTAGTTTCAGCGAACATTTCAACCACATGCTCTTCAGGTTTCTCAAACCTTTTTCTTTCAGATACCTTTTTATTTATTAAATTAACCTGCCCTACTATATGATGATTTTCTTCGTCTATTACAAAATCCCATTTATGGAAAGCCATAAGTGATGGTAAAATATTAATTTCTATTATTTTATAGTCAGTTTTATAATTTTCTTTTACAATTAAACTAGCATAATGTTTCATATATAACCTTATCATTATATAGATAACAAAAGTTGCAATAATCATTATATTAAATATTAAAGATTTTTCTTTTACAAATATTAATAGTCCAGAAAGTATTGTTACCACTGGATCATATAGCATCAAGATACCTACCATGGATTTTTTCTTTGAAAATGGCATAAACAGCTTTGCACCATAAGAGTTCAGTACATCAAAGAAAGTATGGGAAAGAGCTCCTATTAAGGTCCATATAAAAACATTCATAAAATTAAATTCTGGAAAAAATAGAGATAAACCTAATGTTATTATACCAGCAAGACCTACAAGTGCTGGTAATGAATGGGATATTCCTCTATGATGTTTTAAATAAACATAATCTCCTCTTATTTTAGCAACAATATCTATGTCAGGAGACATTGCACCTATTGCACACCCTAAACTTACAGGATTCATTAAAGAGACAGGATCTCCACTAAACCCGGAAATTGCCAAACCTATTACTCCATGTGTCACTGGATCCATATGTTCACCACCTGTGTTTTTATTTCCTTTCTATAGTTTACCATAATCTTGTTTCCATAGCAAATAATTTTGGTTAAAATTTCATAAAAATAATCTTGAATTACTCATAAAAATATGGTATTATATTATTTGTGACACGCCGAAGTGGTGGAATGGCAGACGCACCGGACTCAAAATCCGGCGGGGTAACACCCGTGAGGGTTCAAGTCCCTCCTTCGGCACCAGTGAAAAACCTAGGTTATTAATAACCTAGGTTTTTTT
>SWCE01000910.1_pt1 | contig 47528 bp, 50 predicted proteins | sample 4690061 | NCBI WGS metagenome assembly SWCE01 (sample SAMN10267279, study PRJNA491770) | bioreactor metagenome | isolation source: DHS bioreactor inoculated with subseafloor sediment | place: Japan: off Shimokita Peninsula | collected 2012-10
CCAGCATCAAGACGGAAGCGAACAGGTGGGGTCCAGCCGCCGCTTACGGTCTTTGTGTGGTCGATATCGTTGATTGCCAGATAGAGCTGGTAATCGTGGCTCTCTGCCTTGCCGCAATATTCGGTGCCTCTGTCGGTCAGGATACGCAGCAAGGGTAACTCATGCTCCTCAAACAATGGCAGAACACGATCATTGAGCAGGTCCGCAGCCGTGATCGGTGTCTTGGTTGTGTAGAGCTTGGCGCAAGCGACCTTGGAATAGGTATCGACGAAGGTTTGCTGATAGATCCGGCCGACGCCCTTCATGGTGCCGACATAGAACGTGTCCTGAGAGCCCAGATAGCCGGGATGGGCCGTTTCGATCTCTCCGCAGGCCTCGTCGTCATGGGCCTTCTTCTCAAGAGCGGCGACCTGGCTGTCTGTCAGGATCGTGCCTGTTTCGGCCACATGGATTTCCAGGGCCTTCAGGCGCTGCTTGAAGTTGGCCAAGTTGTTCCGGAGCCAGATAGAGCGAACGCCGGATGGGGAGACAAAGACACCACGCTTGCGCAGCTCGTTTGAAACACGAACCTGTCCATGAGCTGGCTGCTCAAGGGCATAGTCCAGGACGGCGGCTTCGACTTGCTCATCCACGCGGTTCTTCTGGTTGGGCTTGCGCCGGCTCTTGTCCAGAAGCGCTTCAACACCGCCATCCTCAACAGCTGACTTGTAACGGTAGAAGGTGTCACGGGAGAGCCCCATCACCTTGCAGGCCTGGCTCACATTGCCAAGCTCTTCGGCCAGGTTTAGAAGACCGACTTTGTGTTTGATGATCCGTTCGTTACTCTCATACATGAGGGTTACCTTTTGGGCTTGAGATGATTGTTTGGTCACAACCATCAAAGCCGGTAACCCTCAGCTCGAAAACCGAGATGTCAGATCAAGTCTCAATTTCTACAGATCAGTTGTTCCCATATTCGTTTAGCAGAACAGCGACAAATGAACGACGATTGCAGTTTCTGATTGATCCTGTAACGCTTCGAAAGCGTCCTTAGGCTCTGTTGAGTATTTCGTATTGCTCGACGGACCGCCTCTGTCGTTGTGGCGCTTCGGTTTAGTACATGTCGCATAGATCCTCCTTCCATTCGGGAGACAACACTGCGCCATCAAACTCTCGGATCAATCACCTAGAGGGGAATTCTCATTGCAGCGAGCCTCCTGTTGCGCCAATAAGTCACAATCGCGTAAATTGATTATCGAAGAACTGCGTTTGCCAACGAGATACTAGACAACTAGATGTGGCTCAGGAAGTCATCATACCGTTGAGTCCAAACCTATCACACACTATCTGTTAAACCGACTACTCAAGTGGAACAGCAAAACCAAATTTGGTTGTTGAGATTCCATTTGGCAAACGCCTTCAGGTGAACGCTTTCAATGAAGAAGGATATGGTAAAGGCAGCCGCTATTATCTCTGTTTGGTGCGGCAGTCTTCAGCAAAGTTTTGCTCAAATGGAGCATACATTCCCAGAAAATAAGTTAGTGGTTGAGCATGCAAATGTAGTTAGGTCGGTGTCAAATATGGACACATTATTTGGATATGTTACTATTTGGAATGGAACTAACCAAGCAGTAAATATTTCAGAAATATATTCCGAAGAACTTGGCGTTGCTTCAGTTTATTCTGTAAATTATTCTGATGTCGATCCTGTATTTGTTGAATACCCACTAACTATACCTGCGCACGCGGAGCTTATGATGAGGCCTTCTGGAATTTACCTAGAACTAAAGAGGGAAAATGTAGGTTTCGAAGGAATATCTGAGATTTCTCTTACCTTGGAATTTGAAGACAAAACTAGTTTGCAAGTGCCTGCAGAAATACTTGTAACTGGCGAAGATTTACCTGACCACCATCATGGTGATGGAAAGACGTATGGGCATGATTAGTAATATTATATCGCAACAGTTAAGCAAACGTCATTGGGATTTAATGAGCTTAAATTTTTGAAAACCAATCAATTGCGATTGCGCACTCAACTATCTCATCTAAACATTGCGTGCGATCTTACGGGGGTTTCTAAAAAACCTCAAAACAACTACCCGCAGCAAAAAGCTGAAAATTGGAAAGTGTTTCTCGCAGCACCAATACTCGGGCAGAAACGACTTCGAACTGATCTTCGGCAGGCACGAGGAGTTTCGCAGCATCGCCAAGTGCTATGACTGCAACGCCAGTAACTTTCTGTCATCCCTCTGGCTCGCGTTAAGCGTCTGCGACTGGTTATGGTCTGAAACCTAACGAAACTTCACTGTAGCTTCGAATCCTCATCAATAGGTATCAGGTGCGTTTTGTTTCACGAAATCCTGAAACACTTTTAGCGTCTCATCACTAACATGGTGTTCGATACCTTCCGCGTCTTGCTCGGCCACTTCCGCGGAAATTCCTAGTGTAACCAGGAAATCAACGACAATCCTGTGCCGCTTGCGGCAGGCGTCCGCCAGTTGGCGGCCCTCCTCGGTCAAGCGTATATCGCGGTAGCGCTCCTGAAGGATAAGGCCTTCTCGCTTCAGCCTGGCGAGATTTTTCGATACCGTCGGCTGCGCAACGCCGAGCCGTTCGGCAATTTCGACTGGGCGCGCAGACCCGTTCAGGTGAATGAGTTCCGCGATGAGTTCCACATAGTCCTCGACCATTTCATTCTGATGCGCGGTGCGCACAGCCTCAAACCCGCTGGCCTGTTCATCGACACTTCTATCGGACGCCTTGGGTGAAGGACCGGTCATGAATGGAGCACATCCTCTTTGCTTTCAGTGTGACTGTGTATGCCGCCAATTTTGCCACTTGACAATGCGTTAGAATGTCCTAAGAAAATTAGCCAGAGCTAAATTTAATAGGCGTTGCTATGAAATATCTCCTTGCCAGCGCGGTGATCTGCCTTGTTCCGGGCACCGCGCAAGCCACCGCAATCAAAGAAGCCCCTTGGGCTCCACGTGCAGCCGCCTATCGGCACACCTTGTTTCTGGGTAACCTTTCCCCAGTCCCCTGGGAGAAAATCGAAGCCAGCTGGAACCGTGCCGTTCCAGGCAGCTCACTGCCGGATGCCGCGGTTTCCCGCGCAAGTGACGAGGAAGCCGCTGCTCTTAACAGGGCACTTCAGGTGCAGGACCGTCAGGCGCTGTTTGAAGCAGCAACGGTCATCGTTGCGCAAGGGATACTGCGTCACCTGGAAAATGCGGATGCCAGGCTCGGAACCCCAGAAGCAGCCACTGAGTTGGCCAAGGCCGAAACGCTTTACCGCGCCTTTGAAGATGCTATTCGCGCCGCCGATGAGCCCGCCGCCCGCCAGCTTGGCAGGGCATGGCTCGTCCTGAATTCGTCCCTTGGTAGTGGCGGTGTTCTGGGCCAAGGCGGACAGGAGAGCAACAAGGCAGAATTCGAAAACGCCCGCAAAGATATTTCCGATTATATCAGCACCAACTACCTGCCGGCAGAATTTGCAACTCGTGACAAGCTGGCTCCTGTTCCTGAAACGGTTTTCCTTTCCGGATGGGAAGTGAAACTGCCTGCAACATTGCCTCCGGGGTCAAACATTGCCGATCAAAGCGAACTACCGCGCCTTATTCTTCAATTCGAGGAAGCCGGGGAAGACGAGGCCAACCTGCCGCTTGTCGCTTATGGCGACATGCTGTTTGACAGTCCTGAGATCTTCGGCGGCCCTGCGCAGGAACTTGGGATTGCCTGTTCCACCTGCCATAATAGATCTGACATCAACAGGGAGTTCTTCATTCCGGGGCTCAGCAATCGCCCCGGGGGAATGGATGTCGATGGTGCTTTCTTCAATCCGATGTTCAATGACAGGAAGGACGATCACCTCGATACGCCGTCGATGCGCGGTATACGGTTCACCGCGCCTTATGGCCGTGACGGAAGGGAACCCAGTCTGCGCCGCTTCATCCGCAACGTGATTGTTACCGAATTCGCCGGCAAGGAGCCCACCCCGTTTCAGCTTGATGCGCTAGTCGCCTATGTCCGTGAGTTCGACTGGCTGCCGAATCCGCAAATCGACCGGGCAGGCCGGTTGACCGACAAAGCCTCCGAAGCGGCAGTGCAGGGTGAAGCCATCTTCAACACTGTTTTTCCCGGACTAAACGGCAAGTCCTGCGCGTCCTGCCACACGCCAGATCAGAATTTCACGGATGGACAGACACATGATATCGGCAGCTCAGAGCCGCCTTTCCCCGGAGGCACAGCCACAGCCTTCGAAACGCCAACGCTGCGCAACATCAACTTCACCGCCCCCTATATGCATGACGGTTCGCTGCCGACGCTGGCCAGCGTTGTCGATTGGTTCAACGACACCAGAAATCTTGGGTTGGACGAAGAGCAACGAATGGACCTGACGGCGTATCTGGAAGCCATCGGCGATGGCGAAGAGCCCTATCAGCGCTTTGAAGGCCGTGACAGTGTCTTCCGCCTGTCCTGGGAAGAGCTGACTACTTTCGCGTCAACCCTGGACACACTTCTGCCCGCCCGCGATGCTCAGAATATCGCGTTGCTCATCGATACGGTTGCGCCGGATCTTGCAGCCGACGCCAGCGTGATGACCAACCAGGAGGCAAAACCCGAAATCTATGAACTCAGCGCGATACTGAGGGCCGTGGGCAATGCCAGCGCTGAAGGAGACTGGGGCGAGGCGGAACAGCAATGGAAAAAATTCAAGACCATGCAGGCTGCAATTGACGAGAGGATGTTTTGATGCTGAACCGCCGTACGTTCTTGGCCGCGGCGTCCGCCAGCCTCGCCCTGCCGGCTCTCGCCGCCGAGGCGGGGCTGACCTTGGCCTTCATACCGCAGGAGAACCCGGAAAAGCTTCTGGGAGATATCAAAGTCATCACCGGCTGGCTGTCGGAGCAAATGGGTGTCCCCGTCACCGGTTTCGTCACTTTTGACCATGCAGCCGCAGTCGAGGCGCTTCGTAACGGTGATGCTGACATTTCCTTCATGGGCGCCCTACCATTTGTTCTCGCGGAAGATCAGCTCGGAGCCGTACCGCTTTTGTCGGAAGTCTACCGGGGTCAGCCCAGCTACTCCGGACGGGTCTTCGTCCGCAAGGACAGCGGCATTGAAACCCTCGCCGATCTCAAAGGCCGTGACATTGCCTTCGCCGACCCTGTATCGGAATCCGGATATATTTATCCGCTGGATCTGTTTGTCCGCGAGGGCCTAATTTCCGGCGCGGCGGATGCCGACAGTTTCTTCGGCAGGAAATTCTTTGCCGGTGGATACCAGCAGGCGATGCAGGCTATGGCAAACGGATTGGTCGATGCCGCCGGAGCAAGCCAATATGCAGACCTCTTTTTAACGCCGGACCAACAAGCAGAAGTCAAAGTTTTGGCCGAGTCGGAACAGATCCCGAGCCATGCGGTGATCGCCCGCCCGGGCCTAGAGGGCGGGTTGCGGGCAAGATTCACTAAAGTGATGCTTAGCCTGAACAATCCGGAGAACCGTTATCTGCTGGCTTACCTCTATGGACCGGATGGTTACATTGCCGCCGACCCGGAGGTCTACGAGGGTGTTCGTGAAACCGCTCGGCGCTATGGTTTCCTGAAATGAGTGTCGCCGCAGTTATCTCTAATGTCACGCATCAGTTCGATGAGCATCCAGCCCTGTCGAACGTTTCCCTGACCCTAAACGCGGGAGAAAGCGTTGCGTTTCTGGGGCCGTCAGGGGCGGGAAAGTCTACTCTGCTGGCACTTCTTGACGGGCGGTTGCGGAACTGGTGCGGTACGGCAGAAGTTCTGGAGACACCTTACTCCGCGACAGCACTTCCCCCGAGAAATGCAAGATCGGACGTCGGCTTCATTTTCCAGGAATTCGCGCTGGTTGACCGGTTGAGCGTTTACCAGAACGTGATGAACGGGAGGCTTGGCCGGATGCGGACCTGGCAATCGCTCTGGAGCCGCTTCGGTGAACGCGATCACCTTGTCGTCTCCGGTGTTCTGGAAGATACCGGATTGATCGATCTGGCCGCGCGCCGCGCGGACAAACTCTCCGGCGGACAACGGCAACGCACCGCCATCGCCCGGTGTCTGGCCCAGGAGCCGAAACTGATCCTGGCGGACGAACCTGTCAGTAATCTCGATCCGGCTAATGCCGAGAAGATTCTCGGCCTGATTACAGGTGCTGCCCGCAAACGAGGCATTACCGTCGTTTTCAGCTCGCATCAGCCGGAGTTGTCGCAGCGATTTGCAGACCGCGTCATTGGCCTGCGTGACGGCAAGCTCCTCTTCGACTATCCTTCGGCTCAGGTGAGTGCAGCCGACATTTCCGAGCTATATCACGGGACAGCACCGGGCTCCGAACTGCGTGTGGTGAGCTAATGTCACGAGCCGTGACCTGGTTGGTTCTGGCCGCCGCGCTTTTATGGTCTCTTGGAAGCGCAGAAATGGGATTGGAAAAGCTCCCCGGTGCAATGGCGCGACTGAGCGAATTCCTCGGCCGTATGCTGCCGCCAAACATGTCCATATGGCCGGAAGTTCTTCAAGGCTTGGCAGAGACCCTGCGCATTGCTATTCTGGGAACCTTCTTCGCCGTCCTGTTTTCCGTCGTTCTTGGCATTTTGGCAGCGGAAACGCTGGTTACACCGGCAATCTGGAGACCCGTCCGGTCGCTGCTTGCGATTGTGCGCGCAATTCCACTGATCCTGGTTGCCATGCTGATGGTCGGTGCAGTCGGCCTCGGTCCGTTGCCCGGTATCCTGGCAGTGACATTTCATGCAACAGGCATGCTGGCGAAATTTTATGCCGAGGCGATTGATACCGTCTCGCCCGAACCGGTGAAGGCACTGGAAAGCGCGGGCGCCAACAGATTGCAGCAACTGCGCTGGGGGATCTGGCCGCAAATGGCGCCGGTGGTTCTGCGCGATACCGTCTTCCGGTTCGAACTGAATTTGCGCGAGAGCCTGATCCTCGGCATCGTCGGCGCGGGCGGCATCGGTCTTTATGTTCAGACCTACGTCCGCTCGTTTCAGTACGACAAGGCAGCGACAGTGACGCTGGCGATCATAGTTCTTGTACTGCTATCAGAAGCCGTGAACTCCGCTTTGCAAAAACGCTTCTCCTGAATGGAGGTGCAGCTTTTCGAACTGATCATGATGTCCAAAGAAGCTGCGCCCGTAAAAACGCAGCTAATTCCGATGCCTAATCAGCGGGCTCATTCCTCACTTTTCTGCGCATCAACTAAGACGGCAGTCCCAAAGGAAGGCTCCAGGACGTCTAGAATAAACCCTTACTTCCTTGGTACGCTGGCAACAGTGGTCACGCGGGCGTCGTCAATCCCGGTCCAAAGCGCGGCGGAATACGGAGATTGACGTTTAATGTATCGGTACGGCGTCGAATACCAAGGCAGAACTGTTTCTGCTTGGTTGTCCAATATCATGTCCCCGTAGTTTGTGCGGACTGTCAGCACAGCATGACCACTATTCTGGAGGTCCTTTGCGACGGTGATTAGCAGAGTGCTGCGCGGCCATCCCGCATTTAGAAGCTCTCGTTGCTTTTCAAGGACGTATTCCTCACAATCTCCATATCCGTCGTCTGGGTAGGTCCAGTACTCTGGTTTGCCATAGAGATCGTCATCGGTCATTGGCCGAACACGACGATTTACCTCCGTGTTAATCGCAAGCAATTCCAGCCATCTTTCTTCCGTCAATTTTACGACGACCGGCTCATAGCGCTCATTTGAACAAGCACCAATGTTGTCTTGGCAAAACTGTACGTATCCGATGGGTGCTTTGACGTCTTGGTTCATGTCCATAAAGCGCCCGGTATCGGCCGACGCAGGCGCGGAAAAAGTTACCAACAACGCCAAAAAGGCTGTTGGCAAAAGTATATCGTGTAGTCTTTTCATCCCAAAGCCCTCCCTTAAGGCTGGCTTTACGATGTCATATTGAAATTTATTTGAAGAAAAACTTCTGAATAAACATAAATTTAAATAAAGAGCAGTTTATACTAAATTTTGAATTTCTTTTTACTAAAAATCTAATTGGACTTGTCTAAAATTTTATCTTTCTCCTGCAACAAACGGATATGCTTGCGATTCTTCCGTTGATGATCCTTGAATTGAATTGCAGGACGATTTGGCGTGCACCCTCACAATCGAAAACATAAAGAGAAACCGAGGAGGCAATTCAGGTGAATATTTCGGATAGTTTTTTGAGGACAGAGCAACCTATTGATTGGATCACTGCAACCAACCGATGTTCCACCGCATACGTCTAACAACTACAGACTGCCTGATGCTGCTCGTGACAATTTGACTAGTTTGAGAAGGGCCTAACGACCGAAAAAGACAGCCCTTGCAGAAAACCTTTCATTGCCGACCTAGAAAAACAATCCAACACAGTTCCAACGCCGAATGCAAAATACCGATACGTTGGCTGGGTATTGCCGATGGACGCACTTGAAGAGTGGGTTAGTTTAACGCTCCTATCCACCAAACAAAGGCAGTTCCTTTTCACATTTGACAAAGTGTCGTTCTGGTTTGCTTTCCCATGGTCGGTTCATAAGACGGCATAGCCGAAAGAAATCAGATTCGTCTCAGTTTGACATCATCGACGCCAAGCTGTCGGATCAATCACCCGCTCAGACGCTGCGTGGTCCTAAAACGATATTGCGGCGCCGATAACGCAGACGGTGGCGCCGATGATGTCCCAACGATCCGGAAAGGTGCCTTCAATGGCCCACATCCAGATCAACGACGAAAAAATGTATATGCCGCCGTAAGCCGCATACGCTCGCCCGGCAAAATCGGCATCTATCCTGGTTAATGCCCATGCGAATAATGCGAGGCTGATAATTCCCGGCCCAAGCCAAAGCGGAGACTTGTCGAGACGCAGCCATGCCCAGAAAGCAAAACAGCCGCCGATCTCGGCGAACGCGGCAATGAGGTAGGTCGGTAATGTCCACATGCAAAATACTCCTTTCTCCAGAATTGCCGCTATCCATGGCAGCGTCGAGAGGCATTGTGAATTTTGCAGTGGACTTAAGCTGACGGTGCCCCGGAGTATCCCGGCGCTATCGGCATCGGCCATTCCAGCCCGCCGATGCCCGATCTCCTGACTTGCCGCCTGACGGCCCTTACCAAGAGTTCCTCGAGCTGATCGATGAACGGGCGGTGATAGATCTGTACCCGCACGGTGCCGTCCCTCTGATTGATTGTCTCGATCGTCCGGCACTGGTTCTTCCGGAACACGATCTCATCGATATACCTGTGAAGATGGCGCTTGCTGAGCTGGCGATAGACACCCAACTGCGTCCGCTTCAACAGGGCCGCGATGCCTTCGACCGTGTTAGAGTGAACGTTTCCGCGAACGTACCGCTTCTTGCTGTGAGGGACCGTTTCGTGCGCCTTGAAGTCCTTGGCCGCCTTGCCGATCGCCTTGTCGTCGTCGAACATGATGTGGGCGTCCGGTGAGATGAAACGCCCCATGAAGCGGCCGATCTGCTCACTGTTGGCTGACGACGACAGGAACGCCGCCTTGCCGCGTCCCCCAACGCTCCGCGGATACGGCTACGTCCGGCCGCGTCGTCGCTTTTCCGCGCGGGCGATAGACGTGTTTGTATCGCGGATCAAGGTTCGCCCATGTAGGTCGTGTCGACCTCGACGATCCCGTCGAGCAGACTGTCGCGGCCGTCCCGGTCGTCCATCATCTCCCGGATCGCGTGCGCCATCTTCCAGGCCGTCGGCTGTCTCACGCCGATCTGCTTCGCCAGCATGACGGATGAGATGCCCTTCGAGGATATGAGCGTCACGTAGCGCCTTTAGCCAGGTCCGCAGCGGCAGCTTCGTGGCATGCATAGGCGTCTTCGTCGTAACGGTGAACTGCCCCCGGCAATGCCGACACTCGAACAGACCGTCACGGGACGAACGTCCCTTGTTCCGGAAACGCCAGACATCAAGCGAGCCGCAATGCGGACAGTGCGCGCCGTCCGGCCAGACGAGCCGCTCGAACAGCGTCCGCACCGATGCCTCGGTCGGATACGTCTTTTCCAGCCATTCCAGGCTGTCCTCGCGCGGTTCTCTCTTCGCAACCATTGCCGTCCCGAGAAAACGGGAAACATGTGCGAGAACAGGGGAGGGAAAGCAACCGAAAGACCTAAACAATCTAAGTTATTGGTTAACTTGGGTTATGTGCCCATTCGCCTTTGTTTGGTGGATAGGTGCGTATGCCTTTGGTGTTGCGATAGTAGAGTCCGTAGAAAGTAATTGGGGCTGGCTTAGCGTTGTCGCGCTAGGGGTATTCGCACCTTTGGTTTGGCTTGTGTATCGCAATATTTTGAAGGTGCGCAAAAGGGATTAAGAACTCCCTAGTGTCAAAAACAAAAAATAACCACTTTTCCAGACAATCAAATGTACGGTCGATGTGCTCGTATTTGTAACAGCTCTGTTCTGTCCGTGTTGCGAGAGAACCAGAAGACCTCAACGATTCCTATTGCGAGGAAACCGAACAATGAACGTTGCCCTCCTGAGATGCGAGTATTCTAGCGAAATGTCAGGTAGTTATGCGTCCGGAGATATTTGAACCGGCACAATTCACCCGTAGGATCCTGAGTGTGAGCATGACAATTTTCATGCTTCTGCTCGCGGGATGTGTAGGTTCGTCAATTGAAATGGAATCGCGCGGAGAAATTGCAATTCCACATGAGGTCAAGGCGTTGATGCGCAACAAAGGGGTCGAGGGATCAGATCCCGTCTTCATCCGAATTTTCAAACAGGAAAGTGAGCTTGAGGTTTGGAAAAAAAGGCGCGCCGGTGATTATGTTCTTCTAAAAACATACGAGATGTGTCGTTGGTCCGGCGATCTGGGTCCCAAACGAGCCGAGGGTGATCGCCAGGCACCTGAAGGCATATATGAAGTCACGCTGGGGAGGCTTAATCCCAACTCCAAGTATTTCCTTTCATTTGATTTGGGGTATCCGAACAAACTTGAACGCGCGAAGGGTTACTCTGGAACTGCGCTCATGGTCCACGGAGCCTGCTCGTCTTCCGGGTGCTTCGCAATCACAGACGAGCAAATCACCGAAGTGTATGCTCTAGTTCGGGACGCATTGCGCGCCGGGCAACCTTCCGTGCAGGTGCAATCACTCCCTTTTCGTATGACACCTGAAAATCTTGCGAGGCACTACGACAATCCAAACCTCAGTTTCTGGCTGGATCTCAAAGAAGCTTCCACCACGTTCGAAGTCCTGCGGCGTCCGCCAGAATTCCGGTTTTGTGAAGGAAGATATCGTTTTGGCGCAGCAAAAAACCCAGGAGCTGACTACGGCCCCCTTGGACAGTGCCCGCAGTTGGAACCACCACCGCAAAAAGTTTCAGAAAAGATCGCTGCTGACCTAAGCTCAGTTGAACAACTTCGGGAAGGGGGCGGCAATATCGTAAGTTCTTACGCCGACGGTGGAATGCACTCTAGGTTTCGAAATGTTCTTTTGGAAAAGGGAGCTGAATTCCTCGCGAGGAAAACATCGAGTAGCGCCGTACCGGTTAGCAGACCAAAGGCAGCACTGTCCGACCCATACAGACCTTTGCTGTCGCAGCAATGACTTTTTGGTGTTGTGAAGGACGTAATCGGAGCCTCGGCCTTAGCGAAGCATTCGCGCAACGGGCAGAATGATAACGAGGAGCAATGGCTGGTGAACCAAGTATATCAATAAACTGTTTCGCCCCATCCAAGACAGGATCCTGGTCAGTTTGGTATTGTGCAGATCAGGAAATGAGCGTGAATCGCCGTTTTTGTTATAAATAATCTTGGCTAGAAAAATGCCGATCAAGGTCAATCCGGCCCATGGCAGAATTGGAACGAAATCGTTGCTGGGTGGGGGGGAACTAGACACGCCAATCCATGCGAGCCACCGGGTGTTGAACAGTTCCAATTTTACGAACTGCGGCAGGATGAGTAAGCCGGTTCCCGAGATTAGTGAGAGCAGGGCGGGCAAATTTAGAAATAAAACACCAAAAAGAGAAGAAACCGCAATCGCGTGCAAGATGCCGAAAAAAATGTAAGTCTGCGGAAACGCGATCCACGTGACCAATGAAATCGAAATCGCAGCTGCACCGATCATCGTCACACGTCTTACAAATCTGCTAAACTTGAGCCCTTTTTTGTGCGCAAGGACAAGGCTCACGCCGACCAGAAACATGAAGGTTCCGGCGAGCAAGCGGCCGAATGCAAGCCATACAGGATGGAACGCGAATCCGTCGATTAATCCCGAAAACTCCAGATCCCAAACAATATGAAAAAGCACAACGCCAAAAATAGCGATACCTCGCACGGTATCGATCAGCAAAACTCGCTGATTTGATAGACTTTCGTAATCATTGTCTGGACTAATCATTTCGCTCGTAGTTAAACCTTTTTCGGCCTCATAAAACGTGCGTAGTTAATCATTTTTCCTAACCGGCAAGACCTGCAATCCCAGTTTGGTGGACCGACTCAGAATCCCAAGTCAACGAGTGGTGCTGAAAAACCCCGATCAATTTTGGCTACGATTGCTTAACTATTCTGGGTCGTCAAAGTCCACCAAGCACCTGACGATGGCCAAAGATACAGTTATGTCGCAAAGTTTTCTTCGGCGATTTTGATTGGTCTGATATCCTGCATGGCGCCTATTTAGTCTAGACAATATCGGTTAGAGCTGATTCAGTCGTCCAAAATGCAGCGCATCCAGCTCCAGCTCGCTCGAGTTCAGGTTTCCCCTTTCCATGCCAGAAGCCGCATAGCATTTGCGGTGACGAGTACTGTTGCGCCTGTGTCGGCAAGGATTGCTGGCCAAAGACCGGTTACACCTGCGACGGTCGTCACCAAAAACAACGCTTTCAGGCCCAGAGCCATCCCCACGTTCAGTTTAATGTTCCTCATCACCGCATGAGACAGGCTTATCATCTGGGCAACGTCCATCACCCGCCCATGCAATATGGCTGCGTCGGCAGTTTCAAGTGCCACATCCGTGCCGCCTCCCATGGCGATACCGATATCCGCGGCGGCCAGAGCCGGCGCGTCGTTGATGCCGTCTCCCACCTTGGCAACTTTTAGGCCGTCCGCGCGTAGTTCATCGACGATCCGTTGCTTGTCCTGCGGTAGAAGGTCCGCGCGCGGCTCGATGCCGAGCGCGTCTGCAATTGCCGTGGCCGTTCGGGTGTTATCACCCGTCAGCATCAGCGTGCGAATTCCCCGCGCCTTTAAGGAAGCGAGACCGTCTATCGCATCTGTCCTTGGTTCGTCACGCATGGCGAAAAGAGCGGAAACCTTGTTGTCTACAAGCAGCACTGAAACAGTTTTGCCCTCGGCATTGAACGCATCGGCAACCGCAATCTGATTGTCAGTCATGCTGACCCGGTCGCGAGCAGCGGTCGCGGATCCAAGAAAAACCGACACACCGCCGACTCGACCTTCGACGCCCTTTCCGGGAACCGCGCGTGCTTGGGTTGCAGGCGGAATGGGTGCCTTCTCGGAGTCAGCCTTTTGCAGAATTGCGAGAGCAAGCGGATGGTTCGATCCTTGCTCCAACGCGGCTGCAAGGCTCAGCGACTGCTGATCGCTGCTCCCAAACGACCTGATGTCAGTAACCACAGGCCGGCCTTCTGTGAGGGTTCCGGTTTTGTCGAAAGCCACCGCCGTTATCGCTGAAAAACCCTCAAGCACGGCGCCGCCTTTCATCAGCAGGCCGCGCCGGGCCCCGCTCGCCAGACCGGCGGCAACCGCCGCAGGGGTGGAAATGACCAGGGCGCAAGGGCAGCCAATCAGGAGAATGGCGAGCCCCTTGTAGATCCAGTCGCTCCAGTCGGCGCCGGCCAAGACCGGCGGCACCGACGCAATCAACGCTCCCAGGACAAGAACTCCTGGCGTGTAGTAGCGCGAGAAACGCTCAATGAACCGCTCGGTCGGCGCCTTGCTTTCCTGCGCCTGCTCGACCAGCCGGACCACCCGGGCGATCGTATTGTCCTCGGCGGTGGCGGCGACCCTGACGCGCAACACTCCGTCAATGCTGATCGTGCCAGCAAAAACCATGTCACCCTCCGCCTTCCGCCCGGGCACACTCTCGCCGGTAACCGGCGCCTCGTTTATCTCGGACGAACCCTCAAGGATTTTCCCGTCTGCGGGAATTCGATCGCCTGGCCTCACAACGATGACGTCGCCAACCGAAAGACTATCTGCGGGCACTTCCGAGATCGCATTGCCCTGTTCGAGTTGGGCAGTCTTCGGCACCAAATCGGCGAGGTCAGCGATACTCGCGCGCGCACGCCCGGCGGCAACGCCCTCCAGCATCTCACCGACCAGAAACAACAAGACGACAACGGCAGCTTCCTCGGTGGCCCCAATCAGCACCGCTCCAACCGCCGCTACAGTCATCAGCGTTTCGATTGAAAACGGGCTGCCCAAGGTCGCGGCCACATACGCACGGCGCGCCACCGGGACGAGGCCGACTAGCATGGCCAGCAGGAAAACCCAGGGCCCCGCTGCCGGTATGAGTCGCCCGATAGAAAAAGCGGCGACAAGGAGGATGCCGCAGGCCATCGTCAGCAAGGCCTTGCGCGTCCGCCACCATGGCCGCTCTGTGTTGTGGCTCGCATGGTTCCGCGAAACGGCTTCTACCGTCGGCGCCTCGGGGTCTACGTCCCTTAAGGCCGGGGATTCGTCAAACGGCGTGATGCCGTAGCCGAGGCGTCTCACTCGTTGCATGACCTGATTGTCGGAAACCGTGCCGTCATGGCTGATCACCAAACTTGCTCCAGGCACGGACACGGCCACCTCCCCGATGCCGGGCAAGCGGCGTAAAGCGGTGTCGATCTTTGACGCACACGAGGCACAATCCATGCCCTCGACTCGGAAACGGGTTATCAGATTTGAACTGTCGGGGGTAATAGTCATTTTCGACCTCTTGCATTTTCGCTCTACAAGATAGTCTCTCTAGTAGCTAGAGCTTCAAGAGGTGTAGACGGACTTTTCTCAATCAGTCAGCTTTGTCGTAGTGCAAGCGTCAAAGTGCCAGCATTTCAACCTTCATTTTCCGTTTTCGCAATTATGGATTTCTTGAGAATTTTTCTGTACACACCTCGGATGCGTAAATGGGTGTTAACCTTCCTAATCGTGATATACGCGGCGCTTCATTCCGTTGCCGTAATTGGTGCTGCCCAGGCTGCCGGGGAGCTAGTGCTTCCAGACCAAAAAGCAATTCAAACCGCCTCGATCGTGTCCGAAACACTAACGTCGCATAACATCAGGTGCTGCAATCACACGAGCAAGCAAGCAAAGTCCCAAAAACCCGCCAAGTGTGGAGCCGATTGCGTGTCAATTGCGGGTCCGTTGGAGGCGAGATTTCTGAAGTTGGAATTGGCATTGGGAGATACTGAGTTGCTTGGCCCTTTTTCCAGAGATCCAAAGCCTGAAAACAGGCCTCCAAGAAGTTACTGACACAAGGCAGCTACTTCGCTGCAAAGCTTCCTGCAATCGTCAGTATCACTCTGGAGAAAAGAGATGATTTCCCGTCGTAATTTACTTATTGGCTCCATCGGAGCAGTTGGAGCCGTTGTCGTACCTGCTTATGCACATGACAAAAAACCGTTCAAGATTGACCCCAAATTCGAACCGCAATCCGTACGATACTTTTCCTATCCTTCTGGGACGATAGTTGTCGATACGAAAAATCATTTCCTCTACCTCGTTCAGAGTTTCGGCAGGGCGAGACGCTATGGAATTGGTGTCGGCAAAGCGGGGTTGTCGCTGAAAGGAGAGGCAATTATTAGACGTAAAGCGGAGTGGCCTAGCTGGCGTCCAACCGCAAACATGATAAGCCGTGATCCCGGTAAATATCGGAGATACGCAAATGGGGTCCCTGGTGGGCCGAACAATCCCCTTGGATCAAGGGCGCTTTATCTTTATCGAAACGGTCGGGACACCATGTACCGGATCCATGGAACCACCGAACCTTCCTCGATCGGGCGATCCGTCTCTAACGGCTGCGTTCGGATGATCAATGCTCATGTTGAAGATCTCTATGAACGCGTTCCTTTAGGCACAAGAGTGGTCGTTTTGTGAGCACCCAATAGCGGCAAACTCCGGTCAGGCACGCGGCTGCATCCGGCGCGTGCCTTCACAAATGAGGGCTGCATTGGCCCAAGAAGACAGAAACCCAAGTGCGAGCTTTGGACGATCATGTGTCGAGCGTTTCATCTGACCGTTTTGATCGGCTTTTACGTATGGATAGAAAAGCCTTATTCGGTTGATCTGAAATGTCTTGGCTATTTCCCAAAAAGGACAAGTAGTATCTGAATGACTTACCTCTCAAGAAGATCCTTTCTTTCAGGATCGGCATGCTTTGCTAGCGTCGTTGTTAGCGGATGTGCCTCTGACAGGGCACAAATAAAACCAGTGCCTTATTCTGATGACCCAGCCTACATATCGATGTATGGCGCTATGCCAACCGAGCGGTTTCCGCTACCGGCAATTAACTTGAAAAAAGTTCCAAAGCGTTTCTACCGCCAGCAAGTTGATTACAACACTCCTGAAAAAGTGGGCACACTTGTTGTCGATACGCAAAACTTTTATCTCTACCTGGTTCAGGAAAACAAAAAGGCAATGCGATATGGAGTGGGGCTAGGTCGGGCCGGATTCGAATGGTCAGGACGGGCTCGGATTGCGCGCAAAACTGAGTGGCCCAAATGGACGCCGCCGGACGAAATGATCGAGCGGGAACCGGAACTCGAGAAATGGAGTTGGCAGAATGGTGGCATGCCTCCCGGGTTGGAAAATCCTCTAGGTGCACGCGCGCTTTATATTTTTCAGGGAAACCGCGACACGCTCTATCGCCTACATGGAACTGCGGAATACTGGACAATTGGCACGGCGGTTTCCAGTGGATGCGTCAGATTGATGAACCAAGACATTATCGATCTTTATGGACGCGTACCGGTTGGCTCACCGATTGTAGTTTTGTCGTGAAATGACAACCGACAAGCAATCCAGGATACCGGGGGCAATTTATGACAAATTGTCAGATTGTCCCTGATTACTTTGGGATCCGTTGTTCAGCCGCATGGCCTTAACACCTCACTAAGCCGCGGTTGCTAAACATCGCGGCGACCCGATTTAATTGCACGATGCGTTCACTGCGGAATGTCACGTTTCTTTAAAAGATTGATCATGCCCAAACAACGGAACATCCACTTCGCACACGCCCTCGCGCTCAAACTCCAGAGTGGTATGAACGATGCCGAAGGAATCTGATAGTTTTTCTTTCAGCTCCAACTTGATTGCCTCCAATTGGTTCCACTCAACTTCTTCGACGACTACATGAGCGTCCAGAGCTGGAGCGTTCTCTTCCATCTGCCATAGGTGTACATGATGTACCTCGCGAACCCCAGATGTTGCGCGCAGTAGATCTACGACATCATGTCCTGCGATGTCCAGGGGACTACCCAACATCAACGTTCTGACCGGTCCGCCAATCTCCGCCACTGCCAGATAGAGGATGTAGCCCGCAATACCGATGGTAACAGCGGGGTCGACCCATCGCATATCGAATAGGATGATCAAGGTCCCGCCGACGATTACCGCGACGGACGCCAGAGCATCCGATAAGTTGTGCAAGAACAGGGCACGAATGTTCTGACTTCCCTTTTGCATCGACCAGGTCAGTGCTGCTGTCAAAGCATCTACGCCGAGAGCAAACCCTGCGATAATCACGACCGTCCAGCCCTGGACGTCTGGTGGTTCAATCAGGCGCATTCCTCCTTCATAAATTAGGTAAAGGCCGACGATAATAAGGGTCGTATAATTGATGAGCGCAGCTACTGTTTCTATGCGTCCGTAGCCGAATGTCATACGCTCATCCGCAGGGCGTCGCGCAATCTTGCGGGCAGCGAAGGCAATAATCAGCGCGGCCATGTCTGAAAAATTGTGCAAGGCGTCTGCAATCAGTGCAAGGCTTCCGGCAAGGAGGCCGCCCACTATTTGTGCGATCGTCAGAAGGCCATTTGCCCAAATTGCCACGCCGACTCTGCGGTCGCCGCTTTGAGGATCGAGGTGCACGTGACTATGCCCGTGGTGGTCATGCGGCATCTGCGATACCTCCGTGATCATGGATTGCAGATCTACTGGGCTTTAATCGTCCTGATCGAATGGCACGGACGCGAGTGTTCATCCAGTGACGTATGATGAACCGGTAAAGCAAGCCTCTCACTCGTCCGAATTTTTGCATGTGCTCTGAATAGAATTGATCCGGCGTTTCAAACACACCAAAGTCCTGCTCGATGCCCGTCTCTTGAATGTAGGTGTCATGCCCCTCCCAGCGAACCGGTGGCGCGTCAAGGCAATCGGTGCCCGCACCGAAGCCACACAGGCTCTTGGTTCCGGAAAAGTTTTGCTGGAGAACGCTCAAGAATTTGTCATCTAGAATGAAGCCTTCGAGATTAATCCATTTCCCGTCGAACTCGACCTCGACCCAGGAGTGAAGGATTTCTTGCGGTGCGATCGGAAAGATCAAATCCGGGACGACACCACGTTGCAGCTCCTTGTGAATCATGAACCCTCGCAGGCGGCAAGTGATACCAACACCGCGCAATAGCGCCATTAGGAGCGTTCCCTTGGTGTTGCACTGGCCGTATCCATCTCGAAGTACTTCAGACGCGGGAATGTTGTCCGCCCGATTGTAGCCGAAGGCGATTTCGTTTCGAACAAAGTCGTAGATCGCGCCTATGCGATCGTACTGAGGCAAACGACGCCAGCTCCGATCTTCAGTCAGACGGACAATGGATGGTGCCCTGTAATCGAGTAACTGCGAGGCGGCAAGAAGGGGGGCAGCATCGGGCATATGATTGTTCCTCGTATCGACTGAGGATGAATGTAATTTCTATAGTCACTATAGGTTCAAGAGGTGATCACAAAAAAATCTAGGCTCTAAGCGACGACTGTTGCTCCCTGTCGACGGACAAAATTCCGACGACGCCCATCACTCTGGCTGTTCCACCGTCTCAGCCAGCTAGGAATCCGCGCGTTGTGATGTCTTCGGAATACAGTTTGCGAACTCACCGCCCCGATATCGGTCTCGACCGACGAAAGCCGTTAGGGTGAGACATTGGACTATCATCAGAGCCAAGTAATCAAAAGGCGGGCAAGTTCGGTGAAATGACCGTCAAAGTAATACCTACGCTCCGATCTCGTCGTGATCAGTTAGGCACTCGGAGTGGTCTCGAAGCACCTCAAGTACCCGGCAGTCAGCTGTGCGGCCACCGCTGCATTCATAGACCATTCGCTTCAATTCTGTGTGAAGTGCCTGTAAACGCGCTATGCGCTGCTCCACCTGCTTAAGCTGCCGACGTGCAATGGCATCTGCCATGTCGCAGGGCCGGTTGGGATGATCGCAGAGGTCCAGGAGCTCCCGGATTGCTTCCAATGAAAAACCAAGCTGCCGCGAATGGCGAATAAATGAAAGTTTGTCGAGTTGCTCATTACTATAGCGTCTCTGTCCCCCTTCAGTACGGTCCGGTTCTGGTAGAAGCCCGATCTGTTCGTAATAGCGAATAGTCTGCACTTTCGTGCCTGTTTTCTTTGCAAGACCGCCGATCGAGAGCATGGGTTAGTTATCCAAATACCAAAGTGTACGGGCCAAAAAGGACTTTCAGCAGCGCCGAACCTAAGCCAATTGCATCCGCGCGACAATCAAGCACGTCCCCAAAAGAGAGCTTGAACCTCTAGTGGCTTTAGGAATTATACGAGTACCGAAAAAGGTAAAATCAGTAGTCAGGTTCGCTTGCCGCATTCGAACTGTTTGACCTCCAAACGTGTCCAAACTCTGAGGTTTTCAGGGCGTGCCGGATGCTGGAGGTCGTGTTTTTTGGCAACCAAAGTCTTGCTGCTCCATCGGAAGCCCACGCAATGATAGACATTCTTGCACCGGTGTTAACCAAGGTACAAACGATCAACACCTCGATCGGTTCTGACCGGAACGCGCCTTTGAAACCGGCAATTGATTTACCGCCATTTGTCAGGGATAGCATTTGGTTCAACGACATGCCCGGCGAAGAGGTCTCCACCAATCTAGAAGAGGGGATCTGACTTTATGGCCCGCTTTTCCGGAGAGATGGCCCTAGTCCTTGCCTGGATCGTTTCACTCGTCGCCACACTCGCAGTATTGTTCATCGGCGAAGTGTTGGGCCAGACGCCTTGCGTGCTCTGTTGGTTTCAGCGTGCCTTTATGTTTCCGCTGGTTGTTGTCCTTGGTTTTGGTCTTTGGTGGCATGACCGCCGAGTTGGACGCTACGGTTTAGTGTTGGCAGTTGGAGGCGGAGCCGTCGCACTCTGGCACCTAGGCCTTTATACAGGCCTAATTCCTGAGCCCATTCAACCATGCTCTGCAACCGGTCCTTCCTGCACTGACTCCGACCAATTGTTCCTCGGCGTTCCCATCCCGTTGATGGCGCTCGTTGCGTTCGCTCTCATCGGCCTGTTGTCCGCCCTGTCACTCAAGGAGACACATAAATGAAACGCCGCGCCTTGATCTTGTCTGTGCTCGCACTTGGCAGTGCCAGCTTCGTCGGTGCCGCCTGGTATGTGAAACGCCAAGCGCCTTTGGAGAGTGCCCAATCTCTCGTCTCAGAGGGCAACGAGGTCCTTGTTCGGCCCTACTCACCAGTCCTTGGGCCAGAAAACGCACCGGTCACAATTGTCGAGTTCTTCGACCCCGCCTGTGAGGCCTGTCGCGCGTTTCATCCAATTGTGAAAGACCTCTTGGCGCAGCATGAACCCGCGGTTCGTGTCGTGATGCGTTACACGCCATTTCACGGTGCGGCATCAGAAGAAGCAATCCGAATCCTCGAAGCCGCACGAATGCAAGGTGTCTTCGAGCCTGTGCTGGAGGCTGTTTTGCGCGAACAGCCCAGGTGGGCTTCGCACGGCTCCCCACAGCCAGGTTTGATACTCGGAATTGCCGTGGCCGCAGGTCTTGATGCAGAGGCCGCGCGTACACAAATGCTTGCACCCGACGTCGTTGGGATCCTCAACCAAGACCGTGCGGACGTCGAAGCTGTTGGGGTGCGGCAGACACCAACATTCTTCGTAAACGGAAAGCCGTTGGATCCATTCGGCGATGTTGAGCTGCGGCGCCTGGTTTCGGCGGAAGTTGCTGCGGTTCAAAACTGAACAGCGATCTACAAAGGAAGAACGGCAATGAGAATGGTACTGTCCCAAACGCTGGCCGCACTCGTAATAATCATAGGGTTCTCTGCCGCCTCCGTGGCAGGCTCAGACAAAGTGCTAATTGAGGATGCATGGTCTCGCGCATCCATCGGTACCAGTCGTCCCGGTGTGGCCTACATGAAAATCCGTAATACCGGCGACCTTGCAGTAACGCTGAGAAGCATTGGTACGGATATTGCGCTGAAACCTGAAATTCACCGGACATCAACGACTAACCAAGGTGTGAGCTCCATGACGCCTGTCGGCGAAATCGAAATTGCTCCGGGAAAAGCAGTGATTCTGGAACCAGGAGGACTTCATGCGATGCTGATGGGGCTGCAACGGAAAATGACCGAGGGTGAAAGTTTCCTTATGACCCTGGCTTTTTCCGATGGTGGTGAAGTAACAGTCGAGATTCCAATCCTTGGCATCGCCGCACGTGGACCCGAGAGCTGATGCGGCAACGGCGTTTGCTTGAGTATGGCGTGCTTGGCGTCGCGGCAATCAGCTTTATTCTTTTCGTCGGCTGGTGGCGTGTCGATGGTCCGGGTGCACCGGAACCTTCCGATCGGCGTCCCCTTGATTTTCCTGCGATGGAGTTTCGGCTCACTGACCACGCAGGAAACGCGGTGGGCCCTGAAGTCCTAACCGGCCGCGCGACGATGGTGTTTTTCGGTTTCACTTTCTGTCCCGACGTTTGCCCCACCACGCTCTCGGACATATCGAGTTGGCTTGAGATGATGGGCGAGGACTCGGACCAACTTAATGTGATTTTCATTACAGTTGACCCCGAACGCGATACCGTCGACGCAATGGCTGAGTATGTGGGTTACTTTGACGCGAACATCCGGGGTTGGACCGGAACGAATGAGCAAATCGCGGTAGCGGCAGATATGTTCCGGGTCACCTATGAAAAGGTACCGACAGACGGTGAAGACTACACCATGAACCATACCGCGAGCGTCTTCTTGTTCAAAGCAGACGGTCAGTTTTCTGGGGCTATCGACTACCACGAGACCCGAGAAACCGCAGTGCCCAAAATTCGCCGCGCAATGACTGAAAAAGAGGAAGTGCCTCAATGAGCAAGAGGTATCTGATGAATGTCGGTGTGGCTTCAACGGTCCACTCGCCAAACTGATCCATACTCAAGGAGCGTCTTAACGGATGCTCCCCGGGCTGCAAGCGAACAGTGCCGGCATCCCCAAACCGCATCACCGCTTCTTGGCTATAAGTGCATTCGATCCATAACGAAAAGGCTCTGCTCCATGAAAAAATGTCTCACTGCTCTCATGTTCACTCTTGCATTGTCGTCATCTACGCAGGCTTTCGCTGACCAAAGTCTAGTCGAGGTCCGCAAGACCAACGGTTGCGGCTGTTGCCTGGCTTGGATGGAGCATCTTGAGGAAAATGGTTTCAATACGACCGGCGAGGACATGTTTGCCGGACCGTTGACGCGGTTCAAGATCGACAATGGCGTGCCCCAGCGAATGGCCTCTTGCCACACGGCACTTGTTGACGGCTATGTAATCGAGGGTCATGTGCCAGCGACCGATATTGGCCGTCTGCTATCAGAACGTACAGACGCGATTGGTCTCGCCGTGCCCGAGATGCCGCTCGGCTCACCGGGCATGGACCAGAGTGACGTGCGAGAAGCCTATGATGTGTTCCTCATTCAGCGGGACGGTTCGACGGAAATCTTCGCGAGTTATGCCAGCAATTGAGTGCACCTAAAGGATAGCAAAGATGAGACCAATTCTGCTGGTCGGGTTGGCAGGCGTTGCAATTGCGTTCTTTGTGGATCAGGTATCGAAGTCGATTATCGTCGCAAACAAAGCTAGTTTGACACCCAGTGTCTCCGTCTTTCCTGGTTTCAATCTTACTTACTTGCAGAACAGCGGCGTGTCATTTGGACTGCTGGGTGAAGCGCCCTGGTTTGTTCTTGTCGGGCTGGCGATTGCCGTTTGCGTCTGGTTGTCGGTGCTTTTGATCCGTGCAGAAAGCAGGTTCGAGGCCCTGGCTTATGGAATGATCATTGGTGGTGCTCTCGGAAATGTCACGGATCGGCTGCGATATCGCGCAGTGACTGACTTCCTTGACTTCTACTTACGCGCAGCACATTGGCCGTCCTTCAATATGGCCGATGTTTTCGTGGTCGGCGGCGTGGGATTGTTACTTCTTTCTCCGTGGTTGGCCGCTCGACATGCTGGTTCCAGCTGAGACAGTGTAGCGTTCTTTCAATAGAATTTACGCGACCCGCATACATAAAATCAGCAGGCATGAGGTCCCGAATAAGATGCGCATTTGATCTGGTCGAGGTTGTTGCGGCTGCAAAGCTCTCAAAAAAGAGCATTCGCATTTCTATCGGGCTACGCATGTCGCACGCCTATTTAGCTTTGACATCATTTGTAAGCGCCAAGTTAGAATTTCACGGTCGGTCTATTCAGGATGTCACACTTCCCGCTTTGTTGAGCGTTGGGAGTTTGGGCATGGATGGGTTTTGATGAGTGAGCGAGATTTGAATCGGGTCGAGATCCTGGCGCAGGTTGATGACGGCCATATCAACGTCACGACTGCGGCCAATCTAATGAACATGTCCAGGCGGCACGTTTATCGTCTGTTGGCCCGGTTCCGCTCCGAAGGTCCTGGCGGGATCCGTCATCGTGCCAGAGGCCGCCGCCCAAACATCGCCATCCATCCCGTCAAGCGTGAGTATGCGATGACATTGGTGCGCGAGCGCGACGAAGACTTTGGCCCGACGCTGGCGGCCGAGATGCTTTTGGAACATCACGGTTTCAAGGTCGGCCGGGAGACGCTGCGCCAGTGGATGATCGAGCATGGTCTGTGGCTGTCCCGCAAGCAGCGCCGGCGGTTCCATCAGCCACGGCTGCGCCGGGAATGCTTTGGCGAGCTGGTGCAGATCGACGGCAGCGAGCACCGCTGGTTCGAGGAGCGTGGCGACCCGTGCACGTTGCTGGTGTTCATCGACGATGCCACCAGCACCTTGATGGAACTGCGGTTTGTCCGCTCGGAAAGCGCCTTCAGCTATTTCGAGGCACTGGAATCCTATCTGACCCATCACGGCCGACCTGTTGCATTCTACTCCGACAAGCATTCCGTTTTCCGGGTCAACAAGGCAGATTCCAAAGGCGGCCAGGGCATGACCCAGTTCGGCCGGGCCTTGTCGGAGCTCAACATTGAGATTCTGTGTGCAAACTCAAGCCAGGCCAAGGGCCGTGTCGAGCGCGCCAACCGTACCCTTCAGGACAGGCTCGTGAAGGCCCTGAGACTGGCTGACATCGGAACGATCGAAGACGCCAACCGATCCTGCCAACATACATCGAACGCTACAACGCGCAGTTTTCCAAGGTTCCTGCCCGGCCTGACAATCTTCATCGGGGGCTCAAGGTGGAGCCGGACCGTCTTCAGGACATCCTGTGCTGGAAGGAGAAGCGGTATGTGACAGCACAGCTGGCTGTTTCCTACGAGCGCAAGCGGCTGATCCTGGAAGAGAACGAGGTGACAACAGCCCTGCCCGGCAAATATGTCGAGACACGTCAGTTTGCCGACGGCCGTCTTGATGTTCTCTGGAACGGGGTTTGCCTGCCGTTCAAGGTGTTCGACACGGGCCAGCGGGTTTCGCATGCGGCAATTACCGAGAATAAGCGTCTCGGTGATGTCCTATCCTGGATGAAGGAACAACAGGAAGCCAACCTGCGACCGCCGAAGGTCAAGTCGTCGAGCGAGAAAGGCGGATACCCGCAAGGTTCTGTCCTGGCGCATCTCCAACACGCTGGAGGCGGACTTTTGCGTTGAAGCGTTGAACGAAGCAATCCACCGGTTCGGCACCCAGATCTCGATGGACGGTAAGGGCCGTTGCCTCGACAACATCTTCATCAAGCGCTTGTGACGGTCCTTGAAGTATGAATGTGTCAATCTGCACGCTTGGGAGACAGGATCGCAGGCCAAAGCCGGCGTGGCAAAATGGATCTCCTTTTACTATCACCAGCGGCCTCACGCCGCCCATGGCGCACAGCCGCCCGCCGTGGTCTACTTCACTCAAACCGAAACCGACCAGCAGGGACAGAGAGTAGCTTAATCTATCCCGGAAACTGTCCAAGGGTTGGGACGTACCTCACTTATGGCCGAGCCCAACCAGTCCCGGAAACTTTTGGCCATCGAACGGTCGCCTTCTCACATTCCAGAATTTTCAGCCATATTTTCCCGGAAAGATGATGTCCTGATCGACCAAGATGTTGAAATTATGCCCCGGCCGGATTTGTAGTGTCGGCTGGACATCCAGGTTCTTGTTTATGGTCCGTTCGACTACCCGGCCGAACACTTCCGCGAAGTTCCGGCGGGCGGCATCGGACGCCGTATCCTGAGTGGCAAGCGTAGAGCTTTCCGGAACTGCCATATCGATCCCGGTCCCTATTACTGCTAGAAGTGCCGCAGATCCGAATGTCCGAAAATAGTGATTATTCACCTTGTCTTTGAAGCCACCATAGCCTTCGCCATCGACGCCCCCCATGGAGCCGATCTGCAAGGTGGCGCCGTTCGGGAAAACAATATCCGTCCAGACGACCAGAACCCGGTTTTGACCAAACGACACATCGGAGTCGTACCGGCCGAACAGCTTGGTTCCTTGAGGGATCAGAAGCATATGGCCTGTTGCGCTGTCATAGACGTTCTGTCTGACCTGGCCAGTGATCCGGCCGGGAAGATCTGAATTGATACCGGTGATCAGCGTTGCCGGAATCACGGATCCACGCTTCAATTCATAGGGCGACTGCTGAGGAACCACGCGGTTCGCTAGATATCCAGCTTCGGAAATGTCCTGGTTGAAAAAGGCTTGTTTGCCGTATTGCCCGTTGGGATCGGCATTGGCAGTCCCGCCTTGAGCCGCCTGCAGGGCAGCTGACAGGAGATCAGGAGACGTTGGACCTCGCGTAAAGGTGCCGTTACCCGTTTGATTGCCCTGGGTGGTTTGAACCCCCTCCCCCTGGCCTTGCAGGTCGCTCAGATTCACGGTGGTGGGGCTGTCATGGGCGGCATCGATTGATTGAAGCCGCTTCATCCGTTGCCGATGCATCTCCTGCAGTTGTTGTTCCTCAAACCGCTGGTCCAGTTGAGCACGCCAATCCGGTTCGGATTGCTGAGGGGGAATGGTCTCGTCGGGGTTGCCTGGTTCCGGTTGAAACGGGTTCCCGAATGGCCTCTGAACTTGAACTGTCTCGGGGACCGCGGCTCTGACCGGGTCTGGTTGAACCGCTGCAATAAGCTGACTGGGAGGATCAATGACGCCGTTGCTGATGCCGGCTTTGAGCTGATCCGCAAAGCCACTCGCCGGCGCGCCGCCTTCGTCTCCGGCGACATTGTCGCCTGAGTTGATGCCACGGTTGGCAAGGCCGATGATGATCACGACGCCGAACACGACGACAAGCCCGACGAACAAGAAAATGGGAAGTTTGTTCAGGCGCCGGATCTTGGGGGCGTCATCGGGCCGGATATCGCCACCCGCCAGATGCACGTTCGAATCCGAATTGTTCATGAGTGCACGCCTCTAGACAGTTCTGGTCAAAACGGAAACCGGGCTCGTCGGTGATGCTCCGCTTGGCGTTGCCTGATAGGTCCGTGCCAATTCGACAGTTGGCGTGGTGAGACGAGCGAAGATCTGCCCTGCATCGGAATCGATCGTGTAGGCCAGGGGAATGATGTTATCGCCTGATGGCTGTTGATCCGCTTCGGCGACCGCGTACCCCCATCCGCGCAAGGAATTTTCCAAGGCCAGGGCGAACTCTGAATTGTCAGCCTTGAGGGCAATGGTTCCCGTTCCTGCCCCGACATGCTCGGAGAGTTTCGCAACCATATCGCCGGCGACGATGCTCGCAGCGGAAGGAGACAGATTGGCGGCATCAATGCTCGACGTCGGATTGAACCAACCGCTTTGCGACGTCATGCAGCCAGCCATCGGAGTTGCGAGGGCCGAAATGCTGATGGCTTTCAAAATTGAGCGGCGCGTGTGCAACATCGTCACCCTCCCCTGTTGATGCGAACTTTTTGCTGGCTGTAGCCAACACCGGAAACGAGCACCGCCTGGTCGATCATGTAGTCCACGATCATGAGGCTGCCCTTCAGGCGATAATTGACGATCTGGTTCTGTCCACCGGCGGTGACATAGAGAACCGGGGCATCACCGGACGCCATTCCACTCGGAAATTGGATGTATGTCTTGAGACCGTCCGAATAGACGCGGGTCGGCCGCCAGCGTGCTTGACCATGAACATGGAATTTGAAGTCCAGGTTTTCGGCCGGGATGCCGGCGCCCGGGATGATGCTCGCCTCAAGCTGACTATTGGCCGCCTCGAACTTGGCCTGGATATCTTCCGGGTAATCGAAGCCTACTCGGGCCATGTAACGGTGACTGTCGCTTTGAAGTTTGATCTGATAGGTGCGCCTCGACGTCGTTACCACCATCGATGTGACGAGCCCGGGTTCTGTCGGCTTGATGATCAGGTGAACCGAGTTTCCGGTTGGGCCTCCAGATGTTGCAGGATCCACTTTCCAGCGAACCGTATCCCCGACCATGACGTTGCGAACAGCTTCCCCGGGCTGCAATTCGATGTCGCAAACCTGCAAGGGAGCGCAGACAACGGTCGGCTGGACCTGGCCATAGAGATAGATCACCTTGCCGTCCGGACCTTTGGTGATGACGCCGCGGCCGTTACGCCAGTCGCTCGACAGACCGAGGGCCCGCAGTTCCTTTGCTGTGTAGTCAGCAGCCAAGGCTTGAACAGGTAGGGCGGTGATGGCAGCTGTGGCCGCGAACAAGCACAAGCCCGCGTGCCGTCTGGTTTTCCGAAACATTCTTCTTACTTTCTGAGCGCGTGGATTGCTTACAGTTGAGCGGTCCAGTCGAAGTCCTTGAGATAAAGGCCGATCGGATTAAGCCGGATGATCGCTTCGTCCTGTGGAGGCGAGAGCGTGACATTTGCTACGCCGCGCCAGCGCTTCGTTTGAAGCTCCTTGCCCTTCCGGTCCCGTTCGATCTCGGTCCAGTCGATCTGATAGGATTGATTGGAGAGGGGCACGATGCTCGTCACCTCGACGGACACGGTGCGGGACTGCGCCCGATCAAAAGGAGAGTTCGTCCGGTAGAAATTGTTGACCTTCTGGGTGGCTACATCTGTCTGCCGCAGCATCGCGTAGACCCGATCGATGTAGCCTTTGGCAACGACCGTATCCGGCGTGACAGAGCGGAAAGTCGCAATCCAGGCTCCAAGCATGGAGCGAACGACGCGTTCGTCCGCGTATTCGATCTGGGCCGGGAAGCCGCCGATCGCAGGCGTGCCGAGCTTGTCCACCTCGACGATATACGGGACCAGCTTGACCTGGGTGCTCTGGTAGAGAGCAAAGCCGAAGCCGATTGTTGCCATCGCCAGGGAAATAAGACCGATACCCTGCCAGACACGGGCGGTGCGGATGTACGATCCGTATCGCTCGTTCCATTCCATCCGTGCGGCAAGATAGGGATTATCAATAGGAGTATGTTTTACCATCTAACTGCCTGTTGTTCAGGAGGACTTGGGCGAAGGCCCGCCGCCAGTTGGCTTGTTCGGCAGGGATTGCCGTAGTTTGTGATTGGCGAGGCCGAGAGCCGAGGCATTTCCTGCATGAGGGGCGCCAGAGAGCTTGTCTGCGGCAGCTGATGAGAGGGCTGCAAAGGGAGCCATGGCGGCCTGAGCCGCAGCTTGCCCTCTCGAAGTTCCATCGTTCCTCGCGGTTTCGTAAGCTGCCTTCGCACCGGCGGCCATTTGAGCGCTACCAATGGCGGTTCCAGCAGCGAAAGTGCTGGTCTGTGTGCCGTGACGAATGACTTCCATGCCGTTACTGACCGAAACGCCCTGGACGACGCCCTGAATGATCTGTGGGACGTAGATAGCGATCATGAAAATCACGACCGATATGCCGGCGATTGTTAGAGCTGCAATGAACTCGTCATCTGGAGATACGTTTTGTGCTAATCCGATAAGGGTGTCAGATCCAATTTTTGCGATCATCACGAGAGCCATAAGCTTCATGCCGACCGAGAACGAATAGACCAGGTATCTGATAGCGAAATCTTTGGTATGCGAGGAACCTCCCAAGCCGAGCATGATAATGCCCGCCAGTATTCCAATATACATTTCGGCCATCACTGCGACGAAAATTGCAGCGACAAGAGAAAAGCAGATGACCACCACGACCATTGCTATGACCGAAGCAATCGCGAGGCCGTTATCTGCCAATAGACCGAACTGTACATTGTTGGACATGATGCCGGCGACGGTAATCCCAGCGTTGAAAATGTTCGCAGGTGAAGCAGATCCGCCTCCGGCGCCGATCTGAAAAAGACTGTCTACAATCGCCTGAGCGAAACTCGGCCCATTGGTGAGTACGAAGGCAAAAAAGCCGACGAACATGACACGGCGAATGAGCTCTGAGACCCAGGTTTCCAAAGAGGCGGCCTGAACGGCCAGCCAGACGGCCGCTATGCCAAATTCAATTCCAGCAAGGATCCAAAATAGCGAACGAGCGGCATCGGCTATCGTCGTTTGCCATCCTTGTGCCGCCGCTTGTATCTGATTTTGGACAGTCGATAATATTGTGCCGTCTTGTGCCAGTGCCATGCTCGATCCGAAAAACAGGCTCAAAATGGCTGTAAACAGAACAATCCGTTTTTTGGTGGTCATCAGTTCCCACCTTTCGAATTGCCGAAATCAGGTTTTATTTCTTGCCCACCCGTCATGGGGTATTTGGTGGGATCAAAACCAGTTGACCTATTTTCGTTTTTCTCTTGCTTGGTTTCAGATTTGTCGTGAAATACAAAAATAAAAGTTGCAATTGCTGTAGCACTCAAAATCAGTAGAGCGACTATGAAGATATAAGATTTGTTCATTTTCAGAACTCTACTTTCATTTCTTGCCCGCCCGTCATGGGTGGAAGTGTGGAATTGAAGAACTTTTCCCTATTAGTCTGAGCAAGGTCGCTCTTCGTCTGCTCGGACTGGTACCAGGTCCCCATCATGGTCATTTGCTGAGAGACAAGACCCCGAAGCTTTTGCATCTGTTCGACTTGCTGGGCCGCAATCTCATGTCCCACCTGCAGGGCCTGTTTTTGCCCCTCGGCGGACTGAGAATGCTGCCGGAGCTGGCGCATGGTGTCCTCTTCGGTCGCGAACTGGTCCGAAGTGTATCCGGCCGCTTTCAGCGTCGAGGAGATTGTGTCCCGGTTGGTATCCGACCAGCCTTGATACATGGTCGAAAACGACTGTCCGTCCGGCAGGCCGTTCTTCGCAAAGTCGGCGTAGCTCTGGAACCGCTGTTTCAGCGTGTCGTCGAGGTTGCCCATTGAGAACGCCATCGCCTGACCCTTCTGAACCAGGCTCTGCAATTGACTGAGGTTCTGCTCAACCTCGCCCCAAACCTGCATCGGGAGGGAGAGCGTGTTCTGCAGCATGTTCTCGTAGATGGAGATCTGGTTTTCGATCATCTGGATCTGATTGCCGATCTGCTGCACCTGATTGGCAATCTGCTCGGCGTTCTGGCCGCCGAGGGCAATGAGCTCACTGTTGTTGAGGATTTGCGTGAACTCGGTCGCGCCGGTGACCGCACCACCGGCTTCAGCCGGTCCCGCAATTCCGATCACACAAAGAACGCTGGCAAGCGATCTAGCCAAGAAGCTGTTCGGCATTGGCAATTCCTCTTTGTTTGAGCCACTCAGTGGGCCATTTGTCGCCGTAGTGGAGGTGAAGGTCTTCGATGCGCTTGAGATCGTCCTTGGCGGACGCGCCAACGAAGGACAGCGTGATCGGGCCGAGCGCCATGTCGAAGAGCCGGCGCCCGTCCGGAGACGTGACGTAGTACTCGCGCTTCGGGATCGCGGAGGCGATGATTTCAATTTGCTGGTCGTTGAAGCCGAGCTTTTCGTAAAACTCGCGCGTTCCGGAAACCCTCGCCTCCCCGTTGGGAAGACAAACCTTTGTCGGGCAGCTTTCCTTCAGGACGTCGATGATGCCGGATCTGTCGGCATCCGAGATCGATTGCGTTGCCAAGACCACCGCGCAGTTGGCCTTACGCAGAACCTTCAGCCATTCCCGGATCTTGTCGCGAAACACCGGATGACCAAGCATCAGCCATGCTTCATCCAAAACGAGCAGACTTGGTTCACCGGTCAGGCGTTTTTCGATCCGGCGGAAGAGATAGAGCAAGACCGGGATCAGGTTCCGGTCGCCCATGTTCATCAGCTCCTCAATCTCGAAGGTCTGGAACCTGGAGAGCGACAGGCCGTCCTCTTCGGCATCGAGGAGCGAGCCCATCGGGCCGTCCACCGTGTAATATTGCAGCGCGTCCTTGATTTCCCGGTTCTGGACGCCCGATACGAAGTCGGTCAGCGACCGGCGCTGAGACTTCGACATCAAGTCAATCTGCGTGGTGATGGCATTGCGGAGTTCCGGGATCACCTTCACGCCCTGCATTTCGATGAGGGTTTCCAGCCATTCGGCAGCGAACGCCTTGTCGGTGTCGTCCTCGAGTGATGAGAGCGGTGCAAAGGCCAGTGTGTCCGATTTGCCGACATCATAGTGATCGGCACCAACGGCAAGCGTCAGCGGATACATCGACTTGCCCTTGTCGAAGACAAACACTTGGGCGTTCTCATAGCGCCGGAACTGAGCTGCGATCAGTGCCAGAAGCGTCGATTTACCCGAGCCGGTCGGCCCGAAGATCAGCGTATGCCCCAGATCCCCGACATGGAGATTGAACCGGAACGGCGAGGAACCTGACGCCACCTGCATGAGGGGCGGGGAGCCAACGGGGTAAAAGGGGCATGGCGCTTCCGGCGATCCGGCCCAGACGGAATTCAGCGGAGCCAGATCTGCGAGATTGCGCGTGCTCACCAGCGGTTCGCGAACGTTGGCATAGGAGACACCCGGCAGGCTCCCCAGGAACGCCTCGGTCGTGTTCAGGGTTTCGATGCGGCCGCCAAATCCTTCACTCTGCACGAGCCGGCGCACCGCTTCACACTTTTCCTGAAGCCGCGCCTGGTTCGTGTCGAAAAGCACGATGACAGGCGTGTAATGGCCGAAGGCGACGAGCTGCGAGCTTGCCTCGGCAATCGCGTCTTCGGTTTCCCCGACCATCACCATGGCGTCCTGATCGAGCGAACCTGAGTTTGTCTTGAAGAGCTGGTCCATCATCGGCCGCACCTTCTGCAGCCACTTCTTGCGCGTCTTTTCCAGCACCGAGCGCGCCTCGATCGGATCGAGGAAAATGAACCGGCTCGACCAGCGATAGGTGATCGGCATAAGATCCAGGGCATTGAGGATCCCCGGCCAGCTTTCAGCCGGGAACCCGTCGATCGCCACGACGCCGACATAACGGCCGTCGATGATGGGATTGAGACCGTGATGAAACTCGGCTGTCACCAGATGGTCGAGATACATGCCAATGTCCGGCAGCCGGATCGGATGGGTTTCACCGATCAGCGCGAACCGGGCGAACTGCAGTAGATCATCGTAGCGGCCACGCCTCTCCCCTGCGCTCCCCGCTTCTCTTTCCGGCACTACATGGGTTTCCATGCGCCGGATCGACACGACATTCGCCATGTACTGCTCAAATTCCCGGATCGTCGTCTTGAAGTGCTCAAGCGTCCGGGAGGCAAAAGACGTGTTGCGGCTGGCGTCGTCCGAATAGACGTATTTCACCAGCTTGGACTTGTTTTTCTCCGGCGGCCGGTAAGTCAAAATAAGCGCGTGCTGGCTTTCATAATGCCCCTCCCCGGCTTCGAAATGCCGGCGGCGCTCGTCATCGATCAGGGCCGTGACCGGGTCCGGAAAATGCGAGCTTTCCTTGTCCGGATATCCGGTTGAGGGAATGCGAACGGCTTCCATCTGGATCATCCAGCCATTGCCGAGGCGGGCGAGAATTGAATTGATCTGCCTGGAGACCTCGTTGCGTTCAAAGGCGGTCGAGCTTTCGCTGTCCGGCCCGGCAAAATACCAGCCGGCCATCAGGCCCCCGTCCTTCAGGAGCACAACGCCGTTGTCGACCAGCGCCGCGTAAGGGAGCAGGTCGGAAAACGACGGCGCAACGTGCCGGAATTTCTTGAGCGCAACCATGTTCAGTATTTCCGCCAGGGCGTGGATGTCGGTCGGTAATAGGCGCGGTATTTGACGTGCCGCAGATAGACAGCGCGCATCAGAGGGTCCGCCTTGGCCATCATCCGCAGCACGCCAACGACCACGATCCAGATCGCCACGCCGAGCACGGCGGCATAGGGCTTCAGGATCACGAAAATCAGAATGACCGAGGCAAGACCGGTCACGAGCACCAGCTCCCGGTCTGCCCCGAACAACAGTGTCGGGCGTGAAAGAGCGCGGTGGATCCGAGCTCTGTTGAGGCCCGGCGCGTCAGTCACGAGCCGGGTCCACAGTTGCCGCTTTCCCTTCCGGAGCAATACCGATGGAGGCGCCGGAGGATCCGAACAGACCAACGATGGTGGATGCGCCGAGCAGGACCCCGAGAACCAGAACCACATAGGCCAGTCGGCGGGCAAAGTCGTTGAGTTCACCGCCAAAGATCAGCATCGCGCCCGCGATCGCGACCGCGATCAGGCCAACGGCGCCAGCGACAGGACCGTTGATAGACGCCTGGATCTGTTGAAGCGGTCCTTCCCAGGGAAGCGAGCCGCCGCCGGAGGCGAAGGCTGGTTCAATTAGGTACAGTCCTGTACCGGCGAGAATGAGAAGAAATACAAAATTACGCGACATGAAGGGTCCCTTGTCTGTCGTTGGAATTTTTGTTGAGGAACTGAGATGCAACGGCTGAGCGGACGTCATAGGTGCCGTCCCGAAAGCCGGATACAGTCACGATGTCCCGAACGACGCGTCCGTGTTCGGGGGAGCGCTCGATAGAGACGATGAGATCAACCGCTTCTGCGATGACTTGGGGCATCGGCTGCAGAGACACTTCCGCGATGAGCTGTTCAAGGCGTGTCAGCGCGGTGAAGGCATTGTCGGAGTGAACCGTGGCGATGCCGCCCGGGTGGCCCGTGTTCCATGCCTTGAGCAGTGTCAGAGCCGCGCCGTCGCGCACTTCGCCGACAATGATCCTGTCGGGGCGCAAGCGCATGGTCGATTTCAGGAGCCGTTGCATATCAACGGTGTCTGACGTGTGCAGGATCACGGCGTTCCTGGCCGCACACTGGATTTCCGCGGTGTCTTCCAGAATGACGAGGCGGTGATCCGGAGCAACGGACACCATTTCGCCAATGATCGCGTTCGTCAGGGTCGTTTTGCCTGTGCCCGTGCCGCCTGAAACCAGTATGTTTTTCCGGCTGGCGACGGCATCACGGATCACGGCCGCCTGGCCGTCCGTCATCACGCCATCCTCGACGTACTTGGAAAGCGGGATGAGCAGCGATGCCTTCTTGCGGATCGTGAAGGACGGCTTGGAAACAACCGGCGGCAACAGGCCCTCGAAACGATGCCCCCCTATCGGAAGCTCTCCGGAAATGATTGGCTTGTCAGAGGTGATTTCCGTGCCGAGCGCATGGGCGACCTTGCCCATGATGATCTGGGCGTCATGAGACGACATCTCGCCGGAAGGTTCCATGCCCTTGCCGATGCGCTCGATGAACAACTGTCCGTCAGGATTGAGCATGATCTCAACGACGGCCTCGTCCGACAGCGCCGACAGGATCGTAGACCCCAGCGAGTCTTCCAGTCCGGCGATAAGCCTGCGACGGCTTTCACCGTTCCTCAATGTCCCCTCCCCTACCGGTGAAAGCCGAGATGCTCAGGGGATGGTGTGGCCGCGCCGAGACAGCATTTATTGGACCGGGCACGAGGGTATGCCCAGGCTCTCCGGAGGTCATTCGGAGTGTCCTTTTATATTTGAGATCAATAATTTATGGCAACAGCAATCAGTGGTTGATTACCTTGCGAGAGGGCGCAACCCATCACAGAACGAAGCCTCATCGCAAGGTTGAGAAAAAGTTTTCCACACCTAAAGAGAGTTAATAGAATTGGCAAATGTAACGATGGGAAACCTTTGATTAACGCTCGATTTTTGCCAGGAATGCCTTTTGTTTTCAGATCCCTTGTAGGCGTATCCACCCAAAAACCGCACGCTGCGGGTTCCGCAGTAAATTGCGCTGTTGTAGGGAAACGAAGGTCTGGCTGTTGGCGGTTCTCACTTTCCTGAGTCGGGTCGCAATGTGGCAGATTAAAGCGGAATTTCGTCTATTGGCATCTATGAGATGCCTGCATTGATGAGCCCCTTAGGAAATCTTTCGGGGAAAAATAATGACACTGTGAAATTCACCATACCAACGTAAGCTACAGAAAATAAACAACAAAAATAGGCAGACTTGGGATCTTGAGATTTGACCTGGAGGTACTCGTTAAGATTGTGTTAACCAAAAACCGCTTGCGCGTGTACCGGAATCGCTCATAGTAATAACGCTTTCCCGCTGTTCGTCTTAGAAAAAGCGTTATTCTGAAGAAAGTGAGATCTCGGTGTCTTCTGCCGCAGAAAAAGAGTCGTTAGATTTCGACGAGGAGATCATTCAGCAAGGCGAACTGATCTCTGACCGGTTGAATATGCTTCGATTGGAGCAGTATCCCCCTGATGCGCAAAAGGGCCTGCGGATGTTTTCGCTGGCCGAAGTCGCCGACTTCATCGGCGTCACGCAGAATCACATAAAAAAATTGCACCTCGATGGCAAAGGGCCAGATCCAACGGTTTCCCCTTCCGGGCGAAGATCCTACACGGCACATCAGATGTTGGAGCTGCGGGAGTACCTGGACAAGCACGGTCGAAGCGACATCAAGAATTATGTCCCCCGCCGTCGAGATGGCGAGCATCTGCAGGTTATCTCGGTTGTAAACTTCAAGGGCGGATCTGGGAAGACTACTACGACCGCGCATCTTGCACAGTATCTCGCGCTGACCGGACATCGAGTTCTGGCTATCGATCTCGATCCGCAGGCTTCATTGACGGCTCTGCATGGTGTTCAGCCTGAATTGGACAAGAACCCTTCATTGTTCGAGGCACTTCGGTATGATGACGCTCGATGCTCCATCAAAGACGTCATTCGCCAAACAAACTTTCCCGGTTTGGATATCGTGCCCGCCAACCTGGAGCTTCAGGAGTACGAGTATGAAACTCCCCTCGCTGCGGCGAATTCCCACGAGGGGCGGCTGTTCTTCACACGTATTTCAAGAGCTCTAAAGGAAGTTGATGATGAATATGATGTGATTGTCATCGATTGTCCGCCGCAACTGGGTTATCTGACTCTGACCGCACTCACCGCTTCTACGGCGGTTCTCATCACCGTCCATCCGCAAATGCTTGACGTGATGAGCATGAGCCAGTTTCTGCTTATGCTTGGCGGCATCTTGCAGTCCATCAAGAGTGCCGGTGCAAAAGTCACTCTGGATTGGTTCCGATTCCTTGTGACTCGATACGAGGCGACTGACGGTCCGCAGGCGCAAATGGTCGGGTTCATGCAGGCGATGTTCAACAAGAGAATGCTGAACAATCAAATGGTGAAGTCGACTGCGATCTCCGACGCTGGAATAACCAAGCAGACCGTATATGAAGTCGAGCGCGCCCAATTCGTTCGTTCAACTTATGACCGAGCAATTGAGTCCCTAAACGCTGTCAATGGTGAAATCACTTCTTTGATCCACAAGGCATGGGGACGGAAATGACTAAACTCTTGACAGCCGTGCAAATTGGGGAAAATCGACGGAAAATCAATACGGTATCTGCGATTTCAGGTGAGAATAATGGCTAGAAAACATCTTTTGAGCAACATAGGTGCTCAGCCCAATAAGCCGACTGAAACGGCAGCTAAAGGCGAATCTCGCGTCGATTATGCACGGCGGGGCGCTTCCCGGTCGATGATGCAGTCTCTGGACGATTTGGCAGAGAATTCGATGCGGGTGCTTGAGGGGGATGTGGTCGTTTCCCTGGACCCTGAAAAATTGGACCCCTCCCCCTATCAGGATCGCATTGGCGAGGATCCGGTTAAGGACCAAGAACTGCTTGAAGCAATCAAGGAAGCAGGCCAGCATCAACCGGTTCTGGTTCGACCTAGTCCCGACGATAGCGCACGTCACATTATCGTTTTCGGACATCGTAGGGTGCGCGTCGCAAAGAAACTTGGCCAAAAGGTCCGCGCGGTCGTGAAGCCTCTTGAAGAGATCGCCCACGTGATTGCGCAAGGCCAAGAAAACTCGGCCAGGGACGATCTGAGCTTTATCGAGAAATCACTATACGCAAGGCGACTGCAGGAGTCTGGGATCGACAAAGCGACAATCAAGACTGCTCTCACCATTGATGACACTCTGCTGTCCAGAATGCTCTCAGTGGCCGAGACCGTCCCAGCTCCCGTGCTCAATGCTCTGGGTGCTGCCAAGGGGGTAGGACGCGATCGTTGGGAAGACCTCAAGAAAATCGTACAAGCGCCAGCAAAATCTGCACTGGCACTGGAACTGATTCAATCTGATGCATTCATCGAGCTTGAGGAAGGGGGGCGGTTTGGCTTTCTGATTGAGAAGCTCAAGGTCTCCAGAGCGACAAAATCCAAGAAACAACGCCCAGCGGAGAAAGCCTGGAGCCTATCCGACGACGCCGTGAAGGTCTCCACTAAAGACAGTGGTAAGGCGTTCACCTTGGCTTTGAAGTCCAAGGACGCCTCGCGATTTGGCGCTTACTTGTCGAATCGACTAGAGCACCTTTATCTAGAGTTTCAGCGAGATGGAGAGGGAGGAAGCGACTGAATTAACGGTCGTAAATCACGGCCAGCAGGAAATTTGGCAAAGAAAAAGGCCACCGAAATCGCTTCCGGAAGCCCTCTCTTGTTGTGGTGACTAGAGAATCGCACTTCCCGGAATCACAGTCAAGACTCTTTTGAGTCGTGAGCGCCTTTTCGGCGAGCAGTTTTCCATTGCCTAGCGATAGGTGAAAGAAAATGCAGACGCATATCACAACGACGCCCTTTGGGCGGCGACCGATGACGCTTGGCCTGATGGCAAGCCAAGTCGCCGCGAAATCAATGCCTGATGGAGCGGCGGTCGAGAAGTGGAAGGTCTTCCGCTCGATCCGCGAAGCCCGTGACCTTCTTGGCGCCACAGACCGTTCCCTGGCTATCCTCAACGCGCTCCTATCTTTTCATCCGGACAATGAGCTCTGCAGCGACGGCACGCTCATCGTATGGCCGTCGAACGAGCAGCTTATGGCGCGCGCCAATGGTATGCCGCCAACAACGCTGCGCCGGCATCTGGCGGTCCTAGTTGATTGCGGCCTTATCGTTCGCCGTGACAGCCCGAACGGGAAGCGTTTTGCGCGAAAGGGGCGGGGAGGGGAGGTTGAACAGGCCTATGGCTTCGACCTCTCGCCGATCGTCGCCCGTGCCGAGGAGTTCGAGCAGCTTGCAGAGGCCGTGCAGGCCGAGAAGAAGGCATTCAAAATCGCAAAGGAGAGGCTCACGCTCCTTCGTCGGGATATTGTGAAGATGATAGATGCCGGCATCGAAGAACGCGTTCCGGGCAACTGGGGCCGTGTCCAGCAGATCTACCAGGAGATTGTCGGCCGATTGCCGCGAACGGCGCCTCGCCAGGTCATCGAGATGCTTTGCGAAGAGCTGCACGAGTTGTGGACCGAGGTGCATGACATTTTGGAATCATTTACAAAAACACAGAATCTGGATGCCAATGAGTCCCATTTTGGACGCCACATACAGAATTCAAACCCAGACTCTAATTTTGAATCTGAACATTGCTCTCGAAAAAAAGAGGCCGGCGGGACCGACGAGAAAAACGACAACTTGAGGAGTTTGCCGAAACGGGAGTTGCCTTTGGGGATAGTGTTGGATGCTTGCCCCGATATTGTGGATATGGCCCAGGGGGGCGGAATACGCCATTGGCGGGACTTTTTGGCGGCCACGGAGGTGGCCCGGCCGATGCTCAGGGTCAGCCCGAGCGCCTGGCGAGAAGCCTGCGAGGCCATGGGCGAGGTGCAAGCCGGAATTACGCTCGCGGCGATCCTGCAGCGAGCTGATCAGATCAAGAGTGCTGGCGGCTATCTGCGTAGCTTGACCGACAAGGCGAGAGAGGGCCAGTTCTCGACATGGCCGATGGTGATGGCGCTCTTGCGTGCAAAGCTCGATGCCGACAAGAAAGCCGCCCGCGCGTTGGCTGAGACCTCTGATGCTGGTGGCAGCCGGAAAGAAGGCTTTGAAGTGTCCGACGCCCCTCGAGAACCTATGAGAAGGTGTGAAACATGACGTCAGCTTGTTCGGGGTTGCCACACTTTTTCGGATTCAGGCTTCACTCGTTGTCGACGCGACAACCGAGAGTACCGAGCAGGGAATCGACAATTGCCAGGCCGAGAGCATTTGCGGAAATCGCGAGCTCTGCTTTGTCATCAGATCGGGCGGCTGTGGCAAGTGTAGAAACATGCTCAACAATGATGGCGTTGGCTCGCTCAACGGCCCACTGGGCAGACTCCCCGCGGTTGTTGATGACCAGGGCCGTCCATGCTTCTGCGCTCTGGGCTCTGGGCTTTACGGTTTGTTTGCCAGGTTTCCAGTAGGATCAGAACGCGCGATTTGTACTGCGTTCGCGCCTATTGTTCACTCCGGTAATTCTGTTTCACCAACGTCGATCAGGCCATTGCGTTTCGCGCGGTCGATGAGGTTCTTAACGGAAGAGGGCGCCCATTTGATACTGCCTCGGGGCGTACGTTCGTGCAACCGTTCGAGCTGACTGGCGATTTCACGCAATGTTAGGCCCGGGTTGGACGAATGGATGCCGGCTACGAGTGTCATAAGCCGGTCTTCCGGTGGGCGTGGAGGAGACTTTCTAAGCAGGTTCTTGTCCGCCATTCCCTCTGCGACCATCCACTTCACCGCGCGCCGCAGTCGTTCGGGCGTCCAGTCCAATCCGCGGCTTTTCAGAAATCGTGCGATATCGTCCCAGGTGTGATCGGGGCGCATGCGCCTGACAATGGGAAGCCATTGACTGGCAGTCGCCTGGATGCGTGCGCCGTAGGCCGCCTTTTGAGCGGCCGTCATCTTGGCGAGTGCTTCAGGTCTTCGCTCTCGAATTCCTGGATTGCCGGGTAACTTCCCTTTCGCCTTTGCTGCCTTGATGCCGGCTTTGGTGCGTTCGGAGATCAAAGCGCGCTCGAGCTGGGCGACTGCCCCCAGAACTTGCAGGGAGAACATGCCCTGGGGTGTCGATGTGTCGATCGGGTCGCTCAGCGAGCGGAAATGCGCTCCCTTTGCATTCAGATCGTCGATAACTTCCAACAGATGGGTCACCGAGCGGGCGAGGCGATCGAGCCGAACGACGACCAATGTTTCGCCCGGAGCAATCTCTCGAATCAGCCTGGCAAGGGCAGGGCGAGCGCGCGAGGCGCCGGAACCGTATTCCTCCACGATTGTCTCGCAGCCCGCCGATCGGAGCTCCAGTTCCTGTGCTTCTGTCGCCTGCTCGTCTGTAGAGACGCGCGCATAGCCGATAAGCCGTCCCACAGGCTGATGAGAAGAGCGATTGAGCGTTGATTTGGCCATTTGGGACGCCTGAGAGCCGATAAGAGAGAAATTTTCCAATTGAAGAGGGTATGCATAACTGATCGTTTGTAAACGTCTCTTGAGTGCCCTTCTGGCACCTGGAAGCGCGGAAATCCCCGGAAAAACGGGCTCTCTCGTCGATCTGAGCGCCGATTGGCGGGGCTCTGTTCAATCCCGAAGGCCGCAGCGCTCATTATATATAGAGGGGCAATAGAATTACCGGTATGACGGAAGCGAGAAGCATGTTAGCTTCCGTATAAAAATTGAAACATCGTGTTATCAATGGCTTATGAAATCGGAAAATTGAACCACGAGACCCTCCTGGGGCCGATTGCGGCCGCGGAAGATGCTCTTGCCCGGCTCGATGAGCGCGTGGCCCGATCCGAGGTCGGGGCGGGCTTTGCCGAGCGGGCTGATTTCTTCGATTCCGTCTCCAGTATGTGGGTCGGCGGCGAACTCGTCCATCTCGAGGATTTGGTTCTCCACGACGCACAGATGGACATCCGCGCGCCGAGCCATGAACTCGTCATCGCACACCGGATTGTCCGGGCTCGGCGCCGGGTCTCGCGGAACGATCCGGGTTGGGCGGTTTCGCGGTCAGGGATCATGGCGCTCGCCGGTGTAGCCAAGGAACCGTCCGTCGAAGCTGAACCCATGGATAGGGGAGGGGAGGGAGTGGAGCTCGACTTGGTTGATCACGATGCCCTGTCGCCCGAACTGGCCGAGATCGACGAGGTCCTCGCCCGCACGAAATGGCTTGTCGATGGCAACGAGCCCGCCGCGCAAAAGAAGCAGGAGCCCGTGCTCAGTGTCGGCGAGCTGCTCATTCGCGATCCGGATTGGGATGAAGGCGAACGGATCGGCGAGTGGCTTGATCTGGCCAAGCAGGTCGAACGGCTTCCGGCCACACTGGCGGCGGCGCTTCTCTGGGACGCCTGGGAGCATCTCCAGCCGCTGCAACGTCAGCACTGGCTCGGGCAGGTGCTCATCTCGGATTTCCTGCGATTGCGCGGAAAAGTCCGATCTCACCTCCTGGCATTTGCCGTCGGGCTGCGTGAAATTCCGCGCGAGCGTCGGCGGGCCCGTGATCGGACAACGAGGCTTGTCGCGTATCTCGATGCGATGAACGCGGCCGCCTCGGCGGGGATGAAGGATATCAACCGACTGACGCTTGCGAGACGGCAGCTTGAACGGAAGGTTCTGGACAAGCGCTCGACGAGCAGCCTCCCGGTCGCCATTGACCTGCTTTTGTCGCGGCCGATTGTGTCAGCACATATGATCGCGAAGGTCGCGAGAATAACACCACGCGGCGCGTTGAATCTGGTCAGCGAACTCGGCGTCCGTGAGATGACGGGAAGGGGACGTTATCGAGCGTGGGGCATTCTCTAAGGGCAGATTTCCCATTGTCGCGAGGAACGGGAAGGGCGACGAGTGTCCAAAGATTGCGACATACTTCGGACAACCGATGATGCATGATCCTATATTAGAGATTCCCGATGATCACTATCCTATATCGAAGGATTGACATCTGGAGCATGGAGCACTAGATACATCATCCTGATCACACAGCATTTCTGATCTAGGATTATGTATCGTGTCTTACCAGAGCGAAAGCCTAACGGAGCAGGCGCGCGAAGTTCGCGAGGCCTCTGGCGTGAGTCAGCGCGCGCTTAGCGAGCGGGCTGGGCTGACTCAGAGCCATATCTCACAAATCGAAAGCGGCAAGATGGAACCCGGGTTGTCGAGTTTCATCGATATGACTCGCGCGCTCGATCTCGAGCTCATGCTCGTGCCGAAAAAACTTGTTCCCGCAGTGCTGAGCCTCGTGAGGGCGCAAGCAACGCCCGACATGCATATCAATGCCGGTCAGCCGAACGACAAGCGTTTTGCCCGCGCCGAGCGCTTGGTCAAGAAACTGAAGCACCTCTACGGCAGTTCGGCCGATCTCGATCGCATCGAAGATACGCTGCGTTTTTTGCGCCGCGTGAATCTCAGCGATCAGGAGATGCAATTGGTACGTGACCTGATCGCGCGCCTCGATCGATATCAGGCGAGCGAGCAGGCGGCGCCGGTCGTGCGTGACATCGCGCAGAACCTGCAGCGACTTCGCAACTCAATTGCCCATGCAGCACCGTCCGAGCCTCGCCCCGTCTATGCGCTGGACGATGGAGACGAAGATGCCTGACGTCTCGGTTCTCGACGTGCGGCTCTATGACGAGCCGATCGGCACGCTGACCCATTTGCAAGGGGAGCGAACGATTTTCGCTTTCAACGAAGACTACGTCGAGAACCAGAATCGACCGACCCTCAGCCTGTCGTTCAAGGACGATCTAGGTGGCCTCATCACCAATATCCGCCCGACCCGACGGGTCGTACCGCCGTTCTTTTCAAACCTGCTGCCGGAGGGCGGCCTACGCCGGTATCTTGCGGAGCGGGCAGGGGTCAACCAGCAGCGGGAATTCTTCCTGCTCTGGGTGCTGGGCCTCGACTTGCCAGGAGCTCTGTCGATTCATCCGGCGGCAGGGGACGCCCTTCCGCCTAGCGCCGACGATGATTTGCCGGACAACGCCAAACCCAATGCGCTGCGCTTTTCACTCGCCGGTGTGCAGCTCAAATTTTCCGCGTTCGCGAACGCTGGGAAGGGCGGGGGCCTGACCATTCCCGCCGAAGGCGTCGGCGGCTCTTGGATCGTGAAGCTTCCGTCCCAGCAGTTCGCCGGCGTTCCGGAGAACGAGTTTTCGATGATGACGCTCGCTGGCATGATCGGCATGGAGGTGCCGGTTATCAACTTAGTCGACCTCGATGCGATCGCCGGCATCCCAGAAGGCGTAGGCGAGCTCAAGGGACAAGCGCTCGCCGTCAGCCGCTTCGACCGAACCGCCGACGGTCCTGTCCACACCGAAGATTTCGCGCAGGTCTTCGGGGTCTTCCCTGACGACAAATACAAGCGCGCGAGCTACGCCAATATTGCGCGGGTCATCGGCACCGAGGCGGGGGACGTCGGCGCCGCCGAGTTCATTCGCCGGATCGTGTACAGCGCGCTGATCGGAAATGGCGACATGCATCTCAAGAACTGGTCGCTAATCTATCCGGATCGGCGATCGGCAGCGTTGTCGCCGGCATACGATCTCGTGTCGACCATTCCCTATATCGAGGGTGAGGACACGGCTGCGCTCAATTTCTCCAGGACCAAGAAGATGGCCGAGTTCGATGTCGACGAGCTTCGGCACCTGGCGGCCAAGGCCCTTCTGTCCGAAAAGCTGGTCATCGACACCGCCACGGAAACCGTCCAGCGCTTCCGTCAGGTCTGGCAGACCGAGAAGGAACATCTTCCTCTCGCCGCCACGGTAGTGAAGGCAATCGACGCGCACGCGCCAACCGTGCCGCTACACGCTGAACTCGCATGAGCGGAGACCCCGTCTTGGTTCCTGTGGCGCACCCAGCGACGATACTCGACCCGGCACAGCTTACCCGTATCGAAGCTGTCCATCGCGGTTTCCTTTTTCAGCATCTCTACACCGTGCAGTGCCTGCTGAAGGCGGCGGAATTGTCGGTGCAGAGCGTCGACGTCGAGAGCGACGAAGACGTCGAGGTACAATTTGAAGGACGGCGTATTTACGTGCAGGTGAAGCACCGGAAACAACCGCTCGCCTGGAGTGACATCGAGGAGGCTTTGGCGCGCTTTGGAGAATTGCGTGCCGCCCATGGGCGCGGTGAGCGCGACGGGGAGCCGGGCTTCCTCGTCGTCAGCAATGCGGCTCCGAACGGCCCCCTCGCCGCTCGGATTGCCACGGCCGATTGGCCGGTTGACGTCCACATCGACTGGCCTGCGGCAGATCCCCGCGAGCGGATTCTGCCAGCCCCACAAGCCTCGCTCATCGAAGCGACGGAAGTCGCGAGCCAGATGGCCGGGAGCTTGCCCTTTGCCACGCTTGCTCCGGAGACCCTCGTCTGGAAACTGGCCGGGCTTGTGTCTCTCGCCGCCACCGGAGAAGACAAGAAGCTGGATCACACCTTCCAGACCGAAGAGCTCCCCCGCCTTTTCGAGCAACTTATCTTGCAGTTGCAGGATCTGCCACTGCCGCCGTCTCCTTACCGGGTTCAGGAACACGAACCCGACCTGCAGTCCGGCGAAAGGGTCAGACTGATCGTCGGCTATTCGGGGGCCGGCAAGACGTCTTGGCTGGCGCAGTCCGCGCAGCATGCCTCAGGCAGTCTGGTCTACATCGACGTCGGCGACACCCCGGGCGGCGCGCTCGCCAACGCCGTCGCTCGAGAAGTGGCGGGTCGGGTGTTCGGGACTGGTCACAGGCTTGGAGAGATATTCCTGCCAGGCGCCTCCGGCCGTGAAATCCTTCAGCTTCTATCCCGACGCCTGACAGAGCAGGGCGAGACCGTGACCGTCGCCCTCGACAACGTTCACCGGCTGCCGGCGGACGATCTGATGGACGTGATCCAATCCGGCCGGAATATACGGTTTGTGCTTCTGGGTCGCCCCGAAGGCGAAGTCGCTGCCCTCGAGGCTCTCCTCGGCGCCACCCGTGAGACGCTGCTCGGATGGGCACCCGACACTGTGGCCGCGGCCGCCCGTGACGACGGCTGCCACGGAGGCGCCTCCGATTGCCAACGATTAATCGATCTCACGGGCGGGTTGCCACTTTTCGTCTTGAATGCCATCTCGGTTGCGAAATCCGACTATGACGGTTCGCTGAAACTGTTCTGCGCGGACTTGGCCCGATCGGCGCACACCAGGGAAACCGCACAGGACATTATCCTCGGACGGGTGTTCGACCGGCTCCCCGAAACCGTGGCCGGGCTTGCAGAACTGCTCAGCCTTTGCGACGCGCCCCTAACCCGCAAGGAGGTTCGGTCCTATGTTGCGGCCGCCGGAATGACCGATCGGGCAGTGTTTGACCACGGCCTTCGCCACCTTGTCGGCAAGGGTTTGCTGCAGGTCTTTGCCAATAACCGCATCAAGCTCCACGATGCCGCCCGCTCCGTCGGCAAGGGCCGGCTCCTTCTCCATGGCGACGAAAGCGTGAAGGCGCGACAAGAAGCGCTGAGGACCGTCGTGCAGAAGAGCCTCATAGAAGGCTGGCACCCAGCCAAGCTCTCGCTCTTCCTCCGGCTGAGCGGCGAGCTCGGCCGCCTCGACGTCCTGGTCGAGATGGCGACCGAGGAGCTGTTTCACGAGATGGGCGTCTGGCCCGAAGTCGAAGCCTATCTCGAGCGCGGTGCTCAGGATGAGGCCGTTGCCCCCGACCAGCGGATCAAGGCACTCGATGGACTGGCATTCGCCGACCTGAAGGCTGGTTCGGATCGCGCCGCTCGGTGGCTCGACCAGATGGATGCACTGGTCGTGGCCCACGACCTCGGAACCGAGGAACGTCTTCGTGTCGGCATGAAGCGGATGAGCCTGTTGGCCGGCAAAGGCGACAGGCGCGGCGCGATGAGCATGGTGGCAGACCTCACGCCAATCATCGAGCATCTGCCGGACGGTCATCAGCGCGTGTTTTGGTACAACGTCGCTTGCGCCGAACTAGCACTCGGCGATGCAGACGCGGCGGCCGAGCGAGTTGAGCCATTGATCATGGACTATTACGAGCAGATTGGCCTCACACCCGAGATGGTGATCGGCAACAACGCGCCCGAGCTGTCGCGGATGATGAAGAAGGGGGCGGACGTCGATGATATCAAGCACCTTGCAGATGCTCTGGACGTGCTCGCGAAGGCGCGCGACGCTCAGCGCCAGCCCTCGCCCTTCGCTCGCATCCATGCCCTGAAATTCTACGATCTGGCTCGCGCCCCGGACTCCATGTTTCGGGTGGGGCAAGACCTCGTCGATGAGTTCATCGCTAGGCGCGACTTCGAGGGCGCGCTGCAGATCATGGAGACCATAATCCTGCCGCAACTCCGGCAGTGGAAGCTGGCCGACTACCTGATCACGGTGCGTTCGCAGTACGCAGTGGTCCTTGCCTATTGCGGGCGATCTGCGGAAGCCGAAGCCGAGATGGCGCGGCTAGAGCCCTATGAGGCTGATCTGCCTCCTCTGGTGCGGAACGAACTCCGAAGTCAGCGCGAGTTGATCGCCCAACTTCGTATGTTCGGACCACCACCGAAGTGGGTCCCGCCTCCCGGTGTCATGGAGAGCCTCGCTCGCCGTTTCTCCAGAGAAGGGTCAATTCCACAGACGCCCGGGCAAACTGCCGCCCGCAAGATAGGGCGCAACGAAAAATGCCCTTGCGGATCGGGCAAGAAGTACAAGCATTGCCACGGCCACTGATCGGAGGTCGAGCCCGTGCCTATTTCGAGAATTGAACGCGTCGTCGGTGGCGTCGTGACAGGGCGTGTAGAACGCGATTCTGACGGCTTCTTTGCCTGTCATGACTTCGGCTCGAATGTCGACCCAACCCGACTGGCAAGTCTCGATGACGTGGCTTATTTCTTGCGGTCACGTCCTCGCAGCGGCGTGCGCATGAACCCCGAATGGAAGCGCATCACCAGGAACATCTATATAGACGGTGTTCTTCTGCGCTGATCTCCGCACGGCTGACACACTTCTCGGTTCGAACTGGGCCGGAACCCAAGACCCCGGAGCTCCTGCTCCTCACTCCGCGGGGAGGACCGTCACGATTTCTCCGGTGGTCATGTACACAATCGTAAGCGACGTCTGCGGCCCACGTGGTTTCAGTTTGACGGCGTGAAG
>SWCE01003890.1_pt1 | contig 46672 bp, 42 predicted proteins | sample 4690061 | NCBI WGS metagenome assembly SWCE01 (sample SAMN10267279, study PRJNA491770) | bioreactor metagenome | isolation source: DHS bioreactor inoculated with subseafloor sediment | place: Japan: off Shimokita Peninsula | collected 2012-10
GGGGGCGCGACTTTTGCGGTTCAGACGTCGCCTTCAGGGCGGGTGGCGGTTCGAAACAATTATCGGCGCCAACGCTGCGGGGCTTGGGATTGACTATAAAATATGCATTCCGCCTAAAAAAGCGGCAAAAGGCCATGGCAATGGAAATTCTCACATCCGCCGAAATGGGCAGGACGGACCGTCGGGCAATCGCGAAGGGGCCATATGACGGATATGAACTGATGCGGAATGCGGGGGCGTCCGTTGTCGATGAAATCCTGGCGCGCTTTGCAGATGCGCACGGTTTCGACATCCTCTGCGGTCCGGGAAACAATGGGGGCGACGGCTATGTCGTGGCCCGGCTCCTCCGTGAGCGCGGCCTCGATGTGAGAGTTTTCGCCAGCGCGCCGCCCCGGCGGGGAAGCGATGCCGCACTCGCCGCGCGTGATTGCCCCGTGAGGGCCCGGCCTCTGGGCACCTTTGACGCAACCCGCGAACGGCTCGTGGTGGATGCGCTTTTCGGCGCAGGCCTTTCCAAGGAGATCGGCGAATTGGAGGCCAGGGCGATGCAGTCAACCCGAGGGGCGGGATGCCCGGTCGTTGCGGTCGATCTGCCGTCGGGGGTTTCGGGCGACAGCGGAGCCATTCTCGGGGCCGCATTTTCTGCCGCTCTGACCGTGACGTTCTTTCGTCCCAAGCCAGGCCATTTTCTCTATCCGGGCAGGGAGCGCTGCGGTGAAGTGGTCGTGGCGGATATAGGCATAGCGCCGGACCTTCTCGAAAATGCCGGAACAAGGCTTTGGGAGAACAACCCGCCTGTATGGCGCAACGATTTTCCAGAACCCGCCTCCCTGGCCCATAAATATCTGCGGGGCCATGTAGCCGTCTTCTCTGGCGGGGCAGGCGCAACCGGCGCGGCACGGCTCTCCGCGCGTGCGGCGGCGCGGGCTGGTGCCGGTGCAGTCACCGTACTCTCTCCATCGAACGCTCTTCTCGTCAACGCCGCGCATCTGACATCCATCATGCTTCAGCGTGCCGATACGCTTGCGGATGTGGAGGCTTTCGTCGCAGATCGTCGTCCGGCGGCGATTGTTCTGGGGCCGGGTTTCGGTGTCGGCGAGACGGCCCGGCTTTTCGCCCTTTCCCTTCTTGGAAAGAACTCGGGTCATCTGAAGGGCTTGGTTCTTGATGCCGATGCAATCACCTCCTTCGCGGACGAGCCTCGGTCATTGTTCGATCGTGTGGTCGACGGTGATGCGCCTGATCTCGTCCTGACACCGCACGCAGCGGAATTCGAACGCCTTTTTCCCGATATCGCCGCCGATCGTTCATTGTCGAAAGTGGAGCGCGCCCGTGCGGCGGCGCTGCAGGCCAGCGCCGTGGTCCTGTTGAAGGGAGCGGATACGGTGGTTGCTGCGCCCGATGGACGCGCCGTGATTAACGCGAACGGCACCCCTTATCTGGCGACGGCGGGTTCGGGCGATGTGCTCGCCGGTATCATCGCGGGGCTGATCGCGCAGTCCATGCCGGCATTCGAGGCGGCATCCGCCGCCGCCTGGCTCCATGCCGCAGCAGGGGAACTGTTCGGCCCCGGTCTGATCGCAGAGGACCTGCCCGAGCTCCTTCCTGAAGTGTTGTCCGGATTGCTTGGCGCTCGACAGCCATTCCGTTAAAACCCGCTCCGCCCGAATGGCTGCCGCACGCATCGCCCTCAGGACCAGTCGCCTGAGGGCCCTGCATGCGCAGAAGGGGCGGGTCTAAACGCGTTTCATCAACGCCTGCGCCGCCTGCGGCGCCCGGACCTTTCCCTCATGGATGAAATAGACAAACACATCGCGCGGCGCTTTCAGTGCCGTGAAGGACGGGTCGGCAAGCGGCAGATCGTCGGGCTGGCCGCCTTCTGCCCAAAGCATGGCGCGCGCCGCCCATCGGTCCAGTTCCGCGGGCGGATAGGCGGTGGGAATATCGTCCTCGCCGCGTTGCAAGCGGGCATAGACAAAATCCGAAGTGATGTCGGCCATCTCGGGATAGGTGAAATGGTGAGCGTAGCAGATTGCCGCATCGTATTTCCGCGCCAGCGCCGGAAATTCCGGCGTCAGGAACGTGTCGTGCCGAACCTCAAGCACATGCCGCAAGGCAACACCGTCCTGCCTTGACGGCAGAAGTTTCAGGAAGCCCTCGAAATCCTCCGGGTCAAATTTCTTCGTCGGCGCAAACTGCCAGACGAGCGGGCCCAACTTGTCGCCAAGCTCTGCAATGCCGGAATTTAGAAATTTTGAAAGGGATTCAGAGGCTTCCGAAAGAACCTTCCGGTTTGTGACGAAGCGGTTCCCCTTGAGCGCGACGATGAAGCCATCGGGTGCTTCCGATGCCCATTTGGCATAGACCGCAGGTTTCTGGCTGCCGTAATAAGTGCCGTTCACCTCGATCGTCGGAAGCTGTCGGCTGGCATATTCGAGCTGCCGCTTCTTGGGCAGGTCGTCGGGATAGAAGGTTCCTTCCCATGGCGCAAACGTCCAGCCGCCGATGCCGGCGCGAATGGTTCCCTTTGTCATGCGATTACTCCGCTGCCTGGGCCTTGCCGGCGGGGCGCCGTTCCAGGAGCTCCTTGAGGAACTTGCCCGTATAGCTGCGCTGCTCGGCCATGATGTCGTCTATGGAGCCGGAAGCCACGAGTTCGCCACCGCCATCGCCGCCCTCGGGGCCGAGGTCGAGAATCCAGTCCGCGGTCTTGATGACTTCCAGATTGTGCTCGATCACGGCGACGGTGTTTCCCTGGTCGACAAGTTCATGCAAAACTTCAAGAAGCTTGGCAACATCATGGAAATGCAGGCCTGTTGTTGGTTCATCGAGAATATACAAGGTCCGGCCCGTCGCCCGTTTCGAGAGCTCCTTGGCTAGCTTGATGCGCTGTGCCTCGCCACCCGAAAGCGTCGTGGCCTGCTGGCCGATGTGGATATAGCCGAGGCCGACCCTTGCAAGGGTTTTCAGCTTGTCGCGCACGGCCGGCACAGCCGCGAAAAAATCCACGCCTTCCTCGACCGTCATTTCAAGAACATCCGCGATGGACTTGCCCTTGAAGGTGACCTCGAGCGTCTCGCGATTGTAGCGTTTGCCATGGCACACATCGCAAGTGACATAGACATCCGGCAGGAAATGCATCTCGATCTTGATGACGCCATCGCCCTGGCAGGCTTCGCAGCGTCCACCCTTGACGTTGAAGGAGAAGCGGCCTGGCTGATAGCCGCGCGCCTTGGACTCAGGCAGTCCGGCAAACCAGTCACGGATCGGCGTAAAGGCCCCCGTATAGGTGGCGGGATTGGAGCGTGGCGTACGGCCGATAGGCGATTGATCGATATCGATCACCTTGTCCAGATGTTCGAGCCCCTCGATCCGGTCATGCTCTGCCGGGTGCTCGCGCGATCCCATGATGCGGCGCGATGCTGCCTTGAACAGCGTTTCGATGAGAAAGGTCGACTTGCCGCCGCCTGAAACCCCGGTCACACAGGTGAAAGTACCGAGCGGAATATCCGCCGTCACATTCTTCAGATTGTTGCCGCGCGCGCCCACCACGCGGACGCGGCGCTTCTTGGAAATCGCGCGGCGTTCCTGCGGCATGGGAATCGCGAGCGCGCCGGTCAGATATTTGCCGGTGATGGAATTGGGGTTGGCCATGATGTCACGCGGCGTGCCTTCCGCGATCACCCTGCCGCCGTGAACGCCGGCAGCCGGGCCGATATCGACCACATAGTCAGCGGTCAGGATGGCGTCCTCGTCATGCTCGACCACGATCACCGTATTGCCGAGATCGCGCAGATGCCGCAGCGTGGCCAGGAGCCGGTCATTGTCGCGCTGGTGCAGACCGATGGACGGCTCGTCGAGCACATAAAGAACGCCGGTCAGGCCCGAACCGATCTGCGAGGCCAGCCGGATGCGCTGGCTTTCGCCACCCGACAAGGTGCCCGAATTGCGCGACAGCGTCAGGTAATCGAGACCGACATCGTTGAGAAAGGTGAGGCGCTCACGGATTTCCTTGAGAATGCGCGTGGCAATCTCGTTCTGCTTTTCGTTCAACCGCTGGGGAAGCCCCTCGAACCAGCTGCCGGCATGCCGGATCGACATCTGCGTGATCTCGCCGATATGCAGCCCGTCGATCTTCACGGCCAGCGCTTCCGGTTTGAGGCGATGGCCGCCGCAGGCCGGGCAGGGATGCGCCGACATGTAGCGCTCGATTTCCTCGCGCATCCAGGCGGAGTCCGTTTCCTTCCAGCGCCGCTGCAGGTTCACCACCACGCCCTCGAAGGGCTTTGTCGTGCGATAGCTGCGCAGGCCGTCATTGTAGTCGAAGGCGATCTTGTTATCGCCCGTGCCGTTGAGTATGGCGTCCCTGGCTTCAGCCGAAAGGTCGCGCCAGCGGTCGCCCACCTTGAAACCGAATTCGCGTCCGAGCGCTTCCAGCGTCTGCAGATAATAGGGCGATGTCGACTTGGCCCACGGCGCGATCGCGCCTTCGCGCAGCACAATGCTCTCGTCGGGCACCACCAGCATGGGATCGATGGCGCGCTGGCTGCCCAGACCGTCGCAGGAGGGGCAGGCACCGGCGGGATTGTTGAAGGAAAAAAGACGCGGCTCGATCTCGGGAATGGTGAAGCCGGAAACCGGGCAGGCGAATTTCTCCGAGAAAACGATCCGCTCATGGGTCTCGTTCTTGGATTTGTTTGCGCCGCCGCCTTTTGCCGTCTCGTCGTCGGCAAGCGGCTTGTCGGCGAATTCGGCGACCGCGAGCCCTTCGGCAAGTTGAAGGCTGGTCTCCAGCGAATCGGCCAGCCGCGTCGCGAGATCGGGACGAACGACAACGCGGTCCACCACCACGTCGATATCGTGCTTGTATTTCTTGTCGAGCGCGGGAACATCGGCGATCTCATAGAAGGTGCCGTCCACCTTCACACGCTGAAACCCCTTCTTCTGCAGCTCTGCGAGTTCCTTGCGGTATTCGCCCTTCCTGCCGCGCACGATGGGCGCGAGGATGTAAAGCCTCGTGCCCTCATCGAGAAGCATGACGCGGTCGACCATCTGACTCACGGTCTGGCTTTCGATGGGCAGGCCCGTGGCCGGTGAATAAGGCACGCCGACACGCGCGAACAGAAGGCGCATGTAATCGTAGATTTCCGTCACCGTGCCGACGGTGGAGCGGGGATTGCGCGAAGTGGTCTTCTGCTCGATGGAGATGGCCGGCGAAAGTCCGTCGATCTGGTCGACATCCGGTTTCTGCATCATTTCCAGGAACTGCCGGGCATAGGCCGACAGACTCTCGACATAGCGCCGCTGGCCCTCCGCATAGATCGTGTCGAAGGCGAGCGAGGATTTGCCCGAACCCGAAAGTCCGGTCATGACAATCAGGCTCTCGCGCGGAAGGTCGAGATCCACATTCTTCAGATTATGCTCGCGCGCACCGCGAATGGAAATGAACTTGTGTTCGGGCATGCCCCGTCGCTGCCTTCTAAAAAATGATGGATCAGCCGGAACGAGGCCGGCCTTGCTTCATGTAGGAAACGCAGCACGAATGTCGATGGCCACGGAGGGACCGCGCCGCGCGGCCACGTCTCGCCGCAAGAAGCGTTTTCCCGTTTTTTATCCCGCAGGGCAAGTGAAAAGAACAAAAAATGAACAATCTCCTGACAATGGCTGCCTGGCAAATCCACGTCGTCTTCAGGACGAGACGGTGCGATCACGTTTTGCAACGACGGCCTTTGATGCCTTGACCCGGTGTCAGGGCGGGAGCAGACTGTTCAATGCAGCGTTCGAGGAACGCCCAGACCCGTTCTGACCGGGTGCCGGCGGGCACTTTCGAAGGGCAGGGTGCAGCTTCAGACGCTGAATGGAGCAAAGACGGAAACGATAGAAGGAGGGAGGCATGACTCCACCTGACCGATCGTTCAGGCTCCGCGAGCCGAGCGGAGCCACAGCCGGCTGATCCCTGTGATATTCAGGAAGAGCCTTTTCATGATACGGACCTGCCAGGGTCGCGTCAGAGAGGTTTGTGAGCGGATTCTCGAAAAGGGATCGTAAGGGTGTTCACCTCGCGTGAACTCCAATGATAAAGGGGTTCACCTCGCGTGAACTCCGACGAAGGGCAGGACAAAGCCCAAGACCGGCTGCCGAAACTCAACAGATCAACTGATTGATGCGGTTCAATCCGCAAATGCAATGTTATGCCGGTAATTGGTCCCGGCATGGAGGATCAGAAGATCCGAAGCCCCGCGCGCTTTCAAGGGAAGCGGCGGGGCTGTTTGTGTTTGTAATGGGAAGGCTTGCGCCACCTGCTTGACACTGGCGGAGAGGAATGGGAACATAAAATGAACAAAATTGAATTGTGGACGATAGCGGATGCGCGCGCGCATGAGCGCGCAAGCGCGGCCTCGTTGCGATAAGGTGCGCGGCAAAGTTCGGACAAGCGTGGAGAAGCGTCATGGCGGGTAGCGTCAACAAGGTCATTCTGGTGGGAAATCTGGGCGCCGACCCGGAAATTCGCCGGCTCAATTCCGGTGATCCGGTGGTCAATCTGCGCATTGCCACCTCCGAGACCTGGCGCGACCGCCAGTCGGGCGAGCGCCGCGAACGCACCGAATGGCACACGGTCGTCATCTTCAACGACAATCTCGCCAAGGTTGCCGAACAGTATCTGAAGAAGGGCGCCAAGGTTTATATCGAGGGACAGCTCCAGACGCGTAAATGGACCGACCAGAACGGTCAGGACCGCTACACGACCGAGATCGTGCTGCAGAAATTCCGCGGCGAGTTGCAGATGCTGGACGCGCGCGGGCAGGGCGGTGACGCCCAGGTCGGCTATGGCGGCGGGCAGGGCAGCTACGGTGGCGGCGCCAGCCGCGGTTCCGATTTCGGCCAGTCAGGTCCTGCGGAAAGCTCCGGTGGCGGTGGCGGTGGGAGCTATTCGCAGAACCTGGATGACGAGATTCCGTTCTGATGCAGCGATACGATGACGGTCGTGCCAATGTGGATTGCAGGCGCGGCCGTCTGTTGTTTTCCTTTCAGCCAGCGATTCCAGGCGCGCTTTTTCTGGCGTTGGCCGTTTTCGCTCCTATGCCTTCACCGGCAGTGGCGCAGGAAAGCTGGCCGGAGAAAAAGTGCAGGCTTTTCAAAGAATTCAAGGCGGGCATCCTCGCCCAGCTTGGCACGAAGGGGCTGAGCGAGGCCTTCCTGCGGGCTCAGGACGATTTCATCTCGGACGGGTGCCTGGCGCAGCCCTCCATTTGCCCTGTCTCTGCCGAGGAAATCGAGTTTTCCAATCTGCTCTCCTTGCAGATGATGAATGCCGGAGCGACGGGTTCTTTCCTGCCCTTTTCGTGCATTGCGCCGCCGGGTGGAAATTCCTGACGCCGGCACGAATGCCGAAAACAGAAGATTGCCGAAAACAGAAGATGAAACCTTCCTTCGGATGGATGAGGAACACTCCGGGCCCGGTACCAATGCCGTTGCCGGAGCCGGTTCACCCCAGCATGAGAACCCGGCAACGCGCGCCGGATTCGGCTGCCGGAGCACCTGGCTCGCGAACGATCAGGGCATTTGCCGCAGCCAGCGTCGTCAGCATGGATGAATCCTGCACGGGGAAGGGGGTTGCGATCAGCCCCTCCGAACCCGCTGCCACCGAGGCGCGGATGTAATCGCGCCGCTCGTCATTTTCCCTCAGAGGCGCCGACAGGACAGCGCTGCGCAGATCGGGCGTGAAGCTGCGTCGTCCAAGCCGCGCCACGAGCGGCCGCAGGAAAAGATGCGCGCAAACGAGGCTGGATACGGGGTTGCCGGGAAGGCCCAGTACGCGCATCTCGCCAAGGCGGCCGAACATGAGGGGTTTTCCGGGGCGCATGGCGATCTTCCAGAAGCCCATGGAAAGTCCGGCATCGAGCAGCGCCTGGCGCACCAGATCGCGCGCTCCCACCGAGGCTCCGCCGAGTGTCACGAGGACCTGCGCGCCCGCATGATGCGCCCGCTGCACCGCCGCGGTGATGGCAGCGGTATCGTCACGAACGATCCCCAGATCCAGAATGCGCGCGCCCTCGGCCTTTGCAAGCGCGCCTATGGCGAAGCCGTTGGACGCGACGATCTGGTCGGTCCCACATGGTTTTCCGGGCAGAACGAGTTCATCGCCCGTGGCGAGGATTGCGACCAGCGGACGCTCTGTGACCGGAATGCGGGCATGACCGGCCGCGGCGGCCAGTCCGATGGCCGGAGGTCCCATCAGCCGCCCTTCGTCGAGAAGGGCATCGCCTTCCTTGAAGTCGAGGCCGGCGCGCCGGATGTGCCGTCCCTTTTCCACCGCGTGTGTTGCCTCGACCAGCCCGCCGGGCAGGGGACGTGCGTTTTCCTGGATGAGAACGGTGTCGGCACCCTCCGGAACAGGTGCCCCGGTGAAGATGCGCACGGCCTCTCCAGCACCAAGCGACCCGTCGAAACGCTGTCCCGCGACCGATTCACCAATCAGCGAAAGCGTTGCAGGCACGGACGTCACATCCTGCGCGCGCACTGCGTAGCCATCCATCGCTGAAGCATTGAATGGGGGTTGCGTGCGTTGCGCCTTGAGTTGCTCGGCCAGTATCCGCCCGTCCGCCTCGCCGATCCGCACCATTTCGGCCGGCAAGGGTTTCACGCCTTCGAGAATACGTTCCAGCGCTTCATCGACAGGCAAAAGCGACATGTTCAACTCCCTTTGGCGCGCGACCAGGTGCCGGACTTTCCGCCGGTCTTTTCGAGCAGTCTGATACCGGTGAGCGTCATGCCCTTGTCCAGCGCCTTCGCCATGTCGTAGATCGTCAGGCAGGCGACGGAAACCGCTGTCAGGGCCTCCATTTCAACGCCCGTTTGCCCGCTGACGCGCACCGTGGCGCGCACCGTCAATCCGGGCATAGCCTCGTCCGGTTCGATCTCGATTGCCACCTTGGACAACATCAGCGGATGGCAGAGCGGAATGAGCTCATGTGTCTTCTTGGCGGCCATGATGCCCGCGATGCGAGCGGTTGCCAGCACGTCGCCCTTCTTTGCATTGCCCGAAAGAATGGCGGCAAGCGTTTGCGCCGTCATCAGGACTGAGCCTTCGGCGATAGCCTGGCGCATGGTTTCCCGCTTTTCACCGACATCGACCATATGCGCTTCGCCAGAGGCAGAAAGATGTGTCAGCCGGTCGCCGCCGCTCATCGGCTTCAGCCCGCCGCTTCGGCCACGTCGAGGCCAAGCAGGCTGCGGGTCGCCGCCGTGACGTCATCCTGCCGCATCAGGCTTTCCCCCACGAGGAAGGTCATCATGCCGGCGCGTGCAAGACGGCGACAGTCTTCATTGGTGAAGATGCCGCTTTCACCCACGACGATCCGCCCTTCAGGAACCCGCGGGGCAAGGCGCTCGCTGGTTTCGAGTGTGGTTTCAAATGTGCGCAGGTCACGATTGTTGATGCCGATCAGCGGCGAGCTCAACTCAAGCGCGCGCTCAAGTTCGTCCTCGTCATGCACCTCGATCAGCGCATCCATTCCAAGCGCGAATGCCGTATCTTCGAGTGCCTTGGCCTCTGCATCGCTCACGGAAGCCATGATGATCAGGATTGCATCGGCACCCCAGGCCCGCGCCTCATAAACCTGATATGGTTCGAACATGAAATCCTTGCGCAGAAGCGGCAGCGAACAGGCCGCCCGCGCCATGCCGAGGAATTCCGGGGCTCCCTGAAAGGAGGGGGTATCGGTGAGGACTGAAAGACAGGCCGCCCCGCCATCCTCATAAGCGCGTGCAAGCGCCGGCGGATCGAAATCGGGCCTGATCAGGCCACGCGAAGGGCTGGCCTTCTTGATCTCCGCGATCAGCGCGAAGCGCCCGGTCGCTTTCCTGTCACGCAGGGCGCGGGCGAAACCGCGCGGCGCATCGATATCGCGCGCCCTGGCAACCAGTTCGCCCATGGGCAGCGCGCTCTTGGCCGCTTCGATCTCTTGTCTCTTATAGGCTTCGATCTTGCGCAGAATGTCAGCCATTGCCACCTACCCGGTTCGATACTTCGACAAGACGTTCAAGCGCGGCTTCGGCCTGGCCCCGGTCGATGGATTCGCCGGCAAGCCGGATGCCGTCCTTGAGCGTTTTCGCCCGCCCCGCCACGACGAGCGCGGCGCCCGCATTGAGAATGGCGATGTCGCGATAAGGGGTCTGTGCGCCGCGCAGAACGGCGCGCAGCGCCTCTGCATTGTGCGCCGCATCGCCCCCTTTCAAATCTGCCATCGTGACCCGCTTGAGCCCCACATCCTCGGGGGTGACCTCGAAATGGTGGATCTCGCCATCTTCGAGCGATGCCACCTGCGTGGTGCCCGCGGTGGTCATCTCGTCGAGACCCGCCCCATGCACGACCCAGACGGCCTCGGCGCCCAACTCCTTGAGGACCTTGGCAAGCGGCGCGACCCATTCGGGTGCGAACACGCCGACGAGTTGCCTGCGCACGCCGGCCGGATTGGACAAGGGGCCAAGCAGGTTGAAGATGGTGCGCGTGCCCAGTTCCACGCGTGAAGGCCCCACGTAGCGCATGGCGGAATGATGCGCCGGCGCAAACATGAAACCCAGGCTGGCCTCCGCAATGCAGGTGGAAATACCCTTCGGGCCAAGCTCGATATCGACCCCGAGCGCGGCAAGCGTGTCGGCAGCCCCCGAACGGGAAGAAAGCGCCCTGTTTCCGTGCTTTGCGACAGGAACGCCAGCCCCGGCCACGATGAACGCGGCACAGGTGGAGACATTGTAGGAGCCGGATGCGTCGCCCCCGGTGCCCACGATGTCGATGGCCTCTTCAGGCGCTTCCACCGTCAGCATCTTGTCGCGCATGGTGGCGACGGCACCGCAGATTTCATCCACGGTCTCGCCGCGCACGCGCAGCGCCATGAGAAAACCGCCGATCTGGCTCGGTGTGGCCTCGCCCGACATCACGATGCCGAAGGCCTCGCGGGCTTCCTCGAAAGTGAGCGGACTGCCCGCTGCGACCTTGGCGATATAACTCTTGAAATCACTCATCGTTCAGGCTCAGAAGCTCAGGGCTTCCTGCATGGCCGTCCGGTTTACCGTTACCGGATATTTGCCGCGCAGGCGTTCCACCATCTGGTCGAGAAGGTCGTCGGAAAGGGCCGATTGCAGCGAATTGCGCTCGTTTTCGGGAACGCTTTCAGGGCCTGCGCTCGCCGGTTCGAAGACCTCGGTGACCTTGAACAGGATCTGGCCGTCGCCGGCCGGATTGGCGAAGATGCCGGTGCCTTCGCGGGGCACCGAAAACACGGTCGCCACACCAGCCTGGCCGAGATCGGCATCATTGGCGTTGCGCTTCAGACCGCGCTTGATCTGTTTCTCCTGACCGATTTCAGAAGCGATCTCGTCGAGAGACTTGCCGTCCTTGAGCTGCTGCGAATAGCCAGAAGCCCGCGTGGCGAGACGCGTGGCGGTTTCCGCCTTCGTCCAATCGGCGATGACACGTTCGCGCACCTCGTCGAGCGTGCGTTCGCGTTCGGGTGTAATGCCTTCCACCTCGTAGAAGACAAAACCGCTGCCGCCGAGGGCAAGCGGTGCGTTCTCGACATCCGTATCGCTGTCGAAGACGGCGCGCAGAAGCTCGGCCGACTGGGGAAGGTCCGCGACCACGTTTCCGTCGGGGCGCTGGGCGTTGCGGTCCACCGCATCGATGGTACGCACCTTCAGCTTCAGACGTTCGGCCGCTTCGGCCATCGAAGAGCCGCCAGCCCGCGCATCCTCATAGGAATCGTGTACATCGAGCAGAACCCGGCTTGCCTCGTCGAGAGCGAGATCCTTGCGGATTTCATCGCTGACCTCGGCAAGCGGCTGCACCACCTCCGGCTCGATCGCCGAAACATGGACGATGACCGGGCCGAAGGCGCCGTCGATCACCTGGCTGAACTGGCCCTCCTGAAGGCCGAAGGCGGCGTCGGCCACCTTGTTGTCGGGAATATCTTCCTTGCCGAGGGTGCCGAGCGCAATGTCGGCCTCCGACTTGCCGGTCGAAGCGGCGACATCGATGAAGCTTTTGCCGTCGAGCAGGTCCTTGAGGGCCGCATCGGCGGCTTCACGGGACGCGAACACGATCTGTTCCACCGTGCGCTTCTCCGGCGTCGTATAGCGGTTTCTCGATGCTTCATAAGCCTTGGCGACATCCTCATCGGTGACCGCTGCCGGATCGGCAATGTCGTCGGGCTCGAGCTTCACATAACTGAATTTGCGATATTCAGGCGCCGCATAGTCCGCCTTGCGTTCGTCGAACCAGCTCTGCAGCGCGGATGCCTCCGGCGCCCCGACCGGTTCCACGAGAGAGCGGGGCACCGTCACATATTCGATGGTGCGGTCCTCGCCGCGATAAAGAGCTATGTTCTTCAACAATTCGTCCGGCACGGAAATGCCGTCTGTCGCCGCTTCCACGATCTGCTGGCGGATAGCCACCTGCTCGCGATTCTTGAGGTAATCCTGCGGACTCATGCCGATCTGGCGCAGTACGAAATCGAACTGCTGCCGGTCGAACCGACCGTCCGGGCCGCGGAACGCAGCATCTTCGGCAGTCAGCTGCGCGAGCTTGTCGCTTGAAAGCCCAAGCCCCAGATGGCGGGCTTCCTCATCGAGAAGAACGCCTGCGGCGAGTTGCTGGAGGACCTGTTCATCCAGTCCGAAGGCGACGGCCTGTTCCCGTGTGATCCGCGTACCGAACTGTTGCGACAGGGCATTGATCTGCCGGTCATAGGCAAGCCGGAAATCCAGCATCGAAACGGAGGCATCGCCCGCCGACAGAACCTTGCGCGAGGGATCGTTGAGCAATTGCCCCGAAATGCCCCAGATAGCGAAACTCACGACGAGCAAGCCGAGAAGCAGCTTGGCGATCCACGTGGAGGCGGCATTTCTGAGACTGTCGAGCATGTCGGTTCCGGATTCTGGATGCGGGTTAACGACGCCAAGCGTCAACAATGCGCAATAACGCCCCAGACGCCCAGTGTCGATAGCGGACTGTCGATTGCGGAACGAAGGAAGAGGCGTCGGATTGCTTTGTGTCGGTTTTTTGATAGGGAGGAGGCCGGTTACAATCAGATAAGGAAAGCGCCGCATGACGCCCGGTATCCGCCCTCTCATCGCCGGCAACTGGAAAATGAACGGCACGGCCGCCTCGCTTGGCGAGTTGAAGGCCATGTCGGAAGGCTCCTTCGGCCAGGCCGAGGTGCTGGTCTGCCTGCCCGCGACGCTCATTTCCCGGGCACGGGATGCGATCGGCGATACGGCGCTCAGGATCGGCGGAGAGGATTGCCACAGTGCGGCGTCGGGTGCGCATACCGGGGATATTTCCGCCGAAATGTTGGCCGATGCTGGCGCAACCCATGTCATTGTGGGGCATTCGGAACGGCGCACGGATCATGGCGAGAGCGATGCGGACGTCGCGGCCAAGGCTGAAGCGGCATGGCGCGCCGGTCTCATCGCCGTCATCTGCATCGGAGAGACCCAGGCCGAACGACAGGCCGGCGAGACACTCGCCGTTCTCTCCCGCCAGATCGCGGGCTCCGTGCCGAAGCAAGCGCTGGCTGCGAACACCGTTATTGCCTACGAGCCCGTCTGGGCCATCGGCACGGGCCTGACCCCGACGATCGACGATGTCGCCGACGCCCATGCCCATATCCGCCGCGAGCTGGATCTGCTTCTTGGGGCTGAGGCGGGCAAGATGCGCATTCTCTACGGTGGTTCCGTCAAGCCTTCCAACGCGACGGAACTCTTGAACATCGAACATGTGGATGGCGCTCTGGTGGGCGGCGCGAGCCTTAAGGCTGTGGATTTTCTGGGGATTGCAGCCGCTTGCCCGGTCTGAGGCCAGGCTGCCACAACCTGGGGCGTTCGGCCATGCGGGGCCTTGCACCGCAGGCTCCGCTTCCTATGTCTTGCTTCATCTGCGGTGTCGGTCTTGCAAAAAACCGTTAAAGCCGTGTAAGGAGCCGCAACCGCGCAGCAACCGCAGTGACGCGGGCGCTTTGATCCGGAAGGCCGGAAGGAAACATGCAGACCGTCATCATCGTCATTCATCTGATCGTCGTGGTCGCGCTGGTGGGCGTGGTCCTCATGCAGCGCTCCGAAGGGGGTGGCCTTGGCATCGGCGGCGGATCCGGCTTCATGTCTGCGCGCGGCGCGGCAAACGCCCTCACGCGTACCACGGCCATTCTCGCCGCGGCCTTCTTTGCAACGTCGCTGGCGCTTTCCCTGATCGCGCGCTATGGCGCGAGCCCGACCGACATTCTTGACCGCATCCCGGCCGACAGTCAGCAGACCCAGGGCTCTGGCGGCGTGCTGGACCAGCTGGGCGGCAGCGGCGCCTCTCCGAACACGGCTCCGGCGAGCGGCGGCGGCGCGGCTCCCGAGGCTCCGGCCCCTGCCGGAAACGCGGAAGATCAGGTCCCGACCGGGCAGTAATTTCGTTCACCGCACGGCGGTTTGAGGCTGCGCCTCGGCGCGGCCTTTGGCCGTTTGCGCGAAACTTCTCCACCGTGGGGCGCAAAAATATCTGTGTCTCATAATTTTTTTGCTGGCGGAATCGCCGGCGTGCCGGTAAGCGATGAGTCCCATGGCGCGATATGTATTCATAACCGGCGGCGTGGTTTCTTCCCTCGGAAAAGGCATTGCAGCAGCAGCACTTGGTGCGTTGCTTCAGGCTCGCGGGTACCGCGTTCGCATCCGGAAACTCGATCCCTACCTGAATGTCGATCCCGGCACGATGTCGCCTTACCAGCACGGTGAGGTTTTCGTGACGGATGACGGGGCGGAGACCGATCTCGACCTGGGCCACTATGAGCGTTTCACCGGACGTTCGGCCAACAAACAGGACAACATCACCACCGGGCGCATTTACCAGAACATTCTGGAGAAGGAACGCCGTGGCGACTATCTGGGCGCAACCGTTCAGGTGATCCCGCACGTCACCGACGAGATCAAGCAATTCGTGCTCGAGGGCAACGAGGACTATGATTTCGTGCTGTGCGAGATCGGTGGCACGGTGGGCGATATCGAGGCCATGCCGTTCCTGGAGGCGATTCGCCAGCTGGGCAATGAATTGCCGCGCGGCAATGCCGTCTATGTCCACCTGACCCTGATGCCGTGGATTCCGGCTGCCGGTGAATTGAAGACCAAGCCGACACAGCATTCCGTCAAGGAATTGCGCTCCATCGGCATTGCACCCGACATTCTGCTGGTGCGTGCCGACCGCCCGATCCCGGCGGAAGAGCGCCGCAAGCTCTCGCTGTTTTGCAATGTGCGCGAATCCGCCGTCATCCAGGCGCTCGATGTCGCGCATATCTATGACGTTCCGACGGCCTATCACAATGAAGGGCTCGATTCGGAAGTGCTCGCTGCCTTCGGCATCGATCCGGCTCCCAAGCCGCGCATGGAGCGCTGGCAGGAAGTGGCCGACCGTATTCACAATCCCGAAGGCGAGGTCACCATCGCCGTCGTCGGCAAGTATACCGGCCTCAAGGATGCCTATAAGTCGCTCATCGAGGCTCTGTCCCATGGCGGCATGGCAAACCGGGTGCGGGTGAAGCTCGAATGGATCGAATCGGAGATTTTCGAGAAGGAAGATCCCGCTCCCTGGCTGGAGAAGGTCCATGGCATTCTTGTGCCGGGCGGTTTTGGCGAGCGCGGCTCGGAAGGCAAGATTCTCGCGGCGAAATTCGCCCGCGAACGCAAGGTGCCCTATTTCGGCATCTGCTTCGGCATGCAGATGGCCTGCATCGAGGCTGCCCGGTCTCTCGCCGGCATCGAGAAGGCCTCATCGACCGAATTCGGCCCCACAAGTGAACCGGTGGTTGGCCTGATGACCGAATGGCTCAAGGGCAATATGCTCGAAAAGCGCACGGCAAGCGGCGATCTGGGCGGGACGATGCGCCTGGGCGCCTACGACGCCAAGCTGACGCCGGGTACCAAGATCGCCGAAATCTATGGCTCGGAAGACATTTCCGAACGCCATCGCCATCGCTACGAGGTGAATATCGGCTACCGCGAAAAGCTCGAATCCTGTGGTCTGGTCTTTGCCGGCCTGTCGCCTGATGGCGTCCTGCCGGAAACAATCGAATATCCCGATCATCCATGGTTCATAGGCGTTCAGTATCATCCGGAACTGAAAAGCCGCCCCTTCGAGCCGCACCCGCTGTTTGCATCCTTCATCAACGCCGCGGTGGAGCAATCCCGCCTCGTGTGACGATTTTCCGGGACCGTGCTTCCGGGAAAATCGGAGACTGATCCTGCGGCTGTGGCGCTTCGTGTTCGGGCAACTTCGCCGAACCTGCGCCGCAGCCTTGCAATACGCCGCGTCATCGTGCACATGCGTAGCGTCGTTGTGGGCGGGTGCCGTCCATGGCGGTTTGAGCATTTTGCAGCCGGGTGCCGATGGCGCGTACTCTCGATCATTGTGTTCTTCCCACCGCAAGCCTGACCGCGGCGCGTGAGCGGCTTCTGGCGCTTGGCTTCACCGTCGCCGCCGATGCGGCCCATCCCTTCGGAACGGGCAATTGCTGTGTTTTCTTCGAAGACGGCTCTTATCTCGAACCGCTCTCGGTGACCGATCCTGCCGCGGCTTCTCTCGCAGCAGCAGAAGGCAATGTCTTTGTTGCCCGGGACGCGGCTTTTCGGGCCGCGCTCGGGGATGAAGGCTTCTCGGCGGTCGTTCTTGGTGCGCACGACGCCCAGGCAGATCACGCACGTTTTCTCGCCGCAGGTATTAGCGGCGGCCAGCCTCTCGGGTTTTCGCGCCCGTTTCGCGGTGTCGACGGCGAGGAGGCGATGGCGTCGTTCCACCTTGCCTTTGCCGCACCCGAACCGGAAGCCCCGTGCTTCTTCTTTACGTGTCAGCGTGTGAACGCCCTGAAGGTTGATCGTGCCGCGCTGGAAGCACATGCAAACGGCGTCATTGGCATTCGCCGCATTGTCATGCTGGCGTCTGAGCCCGAGCGACAAATTCCCTTCCTGCAACAATTTTCCGGCCAATCGGCGCAACGTTCGGAAACCGGGGTTGATGTCAGGCTCGCCAATGCCGATCTGTCGGTTGTGACGCCGGAGGCATTGCAGCTTACCTATGGTGTCGCCCCCTCGCAGATGCAAGCCGGGGGAACCTGTGCCGGTCTGGTCCATGGGGCGATCGTGTTTGAAGTGCCGGTGCTAGATGTTCTAAGCGACGTCCTTGCGGCAGGCCAGACGAGCTTTGTCGAACGCATGGGGCGCATCATGGTGCCTGCGGCTGCTGGACAAGGCGCATTGTTCATATTCGAGGAGATCTCCGCATGAAGCCCAATCCGCGCGTAACCGTCGGCAAGGCCGTTTTCGGCAATGATGTTCCATTGTCGCTCATCGCCGGTCCGTGTCAGCTGGAGACGCGCGATCACGCCTTCGACATGGCGGGCGCGCTGAAGGAGCTGACGGAAAAGCTCGGCATGGGATTTGTCTACAAGACCAGTTTCGACAAGGCCAATCGCACCTCCCTGGGCGGACGGCGCGGTGCCGGACTTGAAGCGGCGCTTCCGATCTTCGCCGATCTGCGCAAGGAACTTGGTGTAACGATCCTGACGGACGTTCACACCGAGGAGCAGTGCCGCATTGTCGCGCCTGCGGTCGACGTTCTCCAGATACCGGCCTTCCTTTGCCGGCAGACCGACCTTCTCATTGCCGCCGCGGCGACAGGCAAGCCCGTAAATGTGAAGAAAGGTCAGTTTCTGGCGCCCTGGGACATGAAGAATGTGATCGCCAAGATCACGGATTCAGGCAACCCAGACGTATTGGTCACCGAACGGGGAACTTCCTTCGGTTACAACACCCTGGTGTCCGACATGCGCGGCCTGCCGCAGATGGCCGACATGGGCGCCCCCGTGATCTTCGATGCCACCCACTCGGTCCAGCAGCCGGGCGGGCAGGGCGGCTCGACAGGCGGCGAGCGCCGCTTCGTCGAGACGCTGGCGCGTGCGGCGGTCGCGGTCGGCGTTGCCGGCGTTTTCATCGAAACCCACGAAGATCCGGACAATGCGCCCTCCGACGGACCGAACATGGTGCCGCTGAAGGACCTACCATCCTTGCTGGAACGCCTGATGGCTTTCGACAGGATTGCGAAGGCGTTCTGAGAAAACCTGCGCTCCGGGAAGACCTGCGACATTGAGTTTTCACGCGACTGCGTTAAGACAGGCGCGGATATTCTCACAGCCAACCCTCCAGATCAGAGAGAGTGAAAATGACTGCCATTATCGACATCGTCGGACGCGAAATTCTCGACAGCCGCGGCAATCCCACCGTCGAGGTCGATGTGGTGCTTGAAGACGGGTCGATGGGGCGGGCCGCCGTGCCTTCCGGCGCCTCAACCGGCGCCCATGAGGCGGTGGAACTGCGCGATGGCGGCGAACGCTATCTCGGCAAGGGGGTTGAACAGGCCGTCGACGCCGTGAATGGCGAGATATTCGAGGCACTGAGCGGTCTTGAAGCTGAAAACCAGATTCAGATCGACACTGCGATGATCGCCCTCGACGGCACGCCGAACAAGAGCCGCCTCGGCGCCAATGCGATCCTCGGCGTTTCGCTCGCCGTGGCGAAGGCGGCTGCCGAATCCACCGGCCTGCCGCTTTACCGCTATGTCGGCGGCGCAGCCTCCCACCTGCTGCCTGTTCCGATGATGAACATCGTCAATGGCGGCGCTCACGCCGACAACCCGATCGATTTCCAGGAATTCATGGTCATGCCGGTCGGCGCGCAGTCCCTGCGCGAGGCCGTGCGCTGGGGATCGGAGATATTCCACACGCTGAAGGCGGGGCTGAAGGCCGCCGGCCACAACACCAATGTCGGAGACGAGGGCGGTTTCGCCCCCAATCTCAAGAGTGCCGAAGCGGCGCTGGACTTCGTTCTCGCCTCCATCGAAAAGGCTGGCTACAAGCCGGGCGAGGATGTTGCGATTGCGCTCGATTGTGCCGCGACCGAGTTTTTCAAGGACGGGAAATACGTCTATGAAGGTGAAGGCCAGACCCGCGACGGCAAGGCCCAGGCTGAATATCTGGCCAAGCTGGTGGCGAATTACCCGATCATCTCCATCGAGGACGGCATGTCCGAGGATGATTTCGACGGCTGGAAAATCCTCACCGATCTCGTGGGATCCAAGGCGCAGCTCGTCGGCGACGATCTTTTCGTGACCAATTCCGCCCGCCTTAAGGATGGCATCAAGATGGGGATCGCCAATTCGATCCTCGTCAAGGTCAACCAGATCGGCACGCTGACGGAGACGCTGGATGCGGTGGAGACCGCACACAAGGCTGGCTACACCGCCGTCATGTCGCACCGGTCGGGGGAGACGGAGGATTCCACCATTGCTGATCTTGCCGTCGCCACCAATTGCGGACAGATCAAGACCGGTTCCCTTGCGCGCTCGGATCGCACCTCCAAATACAACCAGCTCATCCGCATCGAGGAAGAGCTCGGTTTGCAGGCCCGCTATGCCGGCAAGGGCATTTTGCGCGGATAATTTGCCGGACCATTTGCCGTCCGGCCTAGGCTCAATAACGGCCCATTAAGCAATATGTGGTCACATGCGGAAGAAGGGTTTTCCGCATGTGGACACGTCATCACAAACGCCGCAACACTGGCCGTCTGATCGTACCGGCGATCACGGGGCTTTTTCTCGCCTATTTCGGCTTTCATGCCTATCACGGCGAATACGGCATTTACTCGAAGTACCAGCTTGACGCCCGCATCGCGGAGGAGCAGTCTCGACTGGACAGGCTCGTTTCTGCCCGCACGAAGCTGGAGGGGCGGATCGCTCTGCTTCAGGATGGATCGCTCGAGAAGGACATGCTCGATGAGCAGGCCCGTCGGTCCTTGAATCTTGCCCGCGAAAATGAGGTTGTCATCCTCCTTGATAAGAACGATTGAATTAAGCGAAATCAACTTAATTCATCATAAATCAAGAAAATACAGCGTGTTAGCTGCATGGCAGCCATGCGTATTTTGGATGGCCCAATCCTATCTCCCATGCTAGTTTCCAATCATAAGCGGGAAGTTACGGGAGGGGACCGCGCAGCTTTTGCCGGCTTCTTCCGTTGAATGAATTCCCCGACATGTCAGCTAGGGAGTTGAGGCATGGCGCGCGCCGCAAGCAAGACCAATGCGACCAAGTCACGCCCGGTGAGGAAATCGCCGGCAGGAGGCGCCCAGGCGCCAAAGAATCCACCCAGGACCCCGCCGCCCGCGGACTTCAGGAAGGACGATGATCTTTCCGCCTATCGCGAGATGCTTCTGATCCGCCGTTTCGAGGAAAAGGCGGGGCAGCTTTATGGCATGGGCCTGATTGGCGGTTTCTGCCATCTCTATATCGGCCAGGAAGCGGTGGTCGTCGGCATGCAGATGGCCATCAAGGAAGGCGATCAGGTCATCACCGGTTACCGGGATCATGGCCATATGCTGGCTGCGGGCATGGAAGCGCGCGGCGTGATGGCGGAGCTGACCGGGCGCAGGAGCGGCTATTCCAAGGGGAAGGGCGGTTCCATGCATATGTTCTCCAAGGAAAAGAATTTCTACGGCGGTCACGGCATCGTCGGCGCGCAGGTTTCGCTGGGCACCGGTCTGGCCTTCGCCAACCGCTATCGCGGCAATGACAGCGTCTCGCTGACATATTTCGGCGACGGCGCGGCCAATCAGGGGCAGGTCTATGAGAGCTTCAACATGGCCTCGCTGTGGAAACTGCCGGTGGTCTATATCATCGAGAACAACCGCTATGCCATGGGCACGGCTGTAACGCGCTCCTCCGCCGAGACGGATTTCTCCCATCGCGGCTTGTCGTTCAAGATTCCGGGCATCCAGGTGGATGGCATGGATGTGCGCGCGGTCAAGGCGGCCGGCGATCTGGCGGTCGAATGGTGCCGCTCCGGCAAGGGGCCGATCATCCTCGAGATGCAGACCTATCGCTATCGCGGTCATTCCATGTCCGACCCGGCGAAATATCGCTCGAAGGATGAAGTGCAGAAGATGCGCTCCGAGCACGACCCGATCGAGCAGGTGAAGCAGCGTCTTCTGGCCAATGGCTGGGCTGACGAGGACGCTTTGAAGGCGATCGACAAGGAGGTGCGCGACATCGTCGGCGATTCGGCTGACTTCGCGCAGTCGGATCCGGAGCCGGACGTCTCCGAACTCTATACCGATATTCTGCTCTGAGGGAGGGCCGACATGCCGATTGAAATTCTCATGCCCGCGCTCTCGCCGACCATGGAAGAGGGCAATCTCGCCAAATGGGTCAAGAAGGAGGGCGACAGTGTCGCGCCCGGCGATGTGATCGCCGAAATCGAGACGGACAAGGCCACGATGGAAGTGGAAGCCGTCGATGAGGGCACCATCGGAAAGATCCTCGTTCAGGAAGGGTCCGAAGGCGTGAAGGTGAATACGCCTATCGCCGTTCTTCTTGCAGATGGCGAGAGTGCTGCCGATCTCGACAAGGCTTCGGCGCCCGCCAAGGTCGCGGAAGAAAAAGCAGAGGAACCGGCTGCGCAGGAAGAGCCGAAAGCCGCGAAGGCCGAGGCCAGGAGCACAACGGTGCCCGCCGCGCCGAAGCTCGAAGCGGTGTCCGATCCTGACATCCCTTCTGGCACGGAAATGGTGCCGACCACGGTGCGCGAGGCGTTGCGCGACGCGATGGCCGAGGAAATGCGCTCGGACGAAAGCGTTTTCGTCATGGGCGAGGAAGTCGCCGAATATCAGGGTGCCTACAAGATCACGCAGGGCCTCCTGCAGGAATTCGGCGCCAAGCGCGTCGTCGATACGCCCATCACCGAGCATGGCTTTGCCGGCGTCGGTGTCGGTGCGGCTTTTGCCGGCCTGAAGCCCATTGTCGAATTCATGACCTTCAACTTCGCCATGCAGGCGATCGACCAGATCGTGAATTCCGCCGCCAAGACGCTCTATATGGCCGGCGGCCAGATGGGCGCGCCGATCGTTTTCCGCGGCCCCAATGGCGCCGCCGCCCGTGTCGCAGCCCAGCACTCGCAGTGTTATGCCGCGTGGTATGGCCATATCCCCGGCCTGAAGGTGGTGATGCCCTACACAGCCGCGGATGCCAAAGGCCTCTTGAAGGCGGCGATCCGCGATCCGAACCCGGTCATCTTCCTTGAAAACGAAATCCTCTACGGCCAGACCTTCGATGTGCCGAAGCTCGACGATTTCGTGTTGCCCATCGGCAAGGCCCGCATCCACAAACAGGGCACTGACGCCACCATTGTTTCCTTCGGCATTGGCATGACCTATGCGGTCAAGGCTGCGGAAGAACTGGCAGGCGAGGGGATAGACGTGGAGGTGATCGACCTGCGCACCATCCGTCCGATGGATCTCGATACGGTCATTGAATCCGTCAAGAAGACCAACCGTCTGGTAACGGTGGAAGAAGGGTTCCCCCAGTCGTCGGTCGGATCGCACATTGCCAGCCAGGTCATGCAACGCGCCTTCGATTATCTCGATGCGCCGGTCATCACCGTCGCGGGCAAGGATGTGCCCATGCCCTACGCGGCCAACCTGGAGAAGCTCGCTCTGCCGAGCGTTCCCGAAGTGGTCGAGGCGGTGAAAGCCGTCTGTTACCGGAACTGAGCGGGAGGACGTCATGTCTATCAAAATCACCATGCCCGCGCTTTCCCCGACCATGGAGGAGGGCAATCTCTCCAAATGGCTGGTCAAGGAAGGCGACACTGTCTCTCCCGGAGACGTCATCGCCGAGATCGAGACCGATAAGGCCACGATGGAAGTGGAAGCCGTCGACGAAGGCACCGTCGCCAGGCTCGTGGTGCCTGCGGGCACCGAGGGCGTGAAGGTGAACGCGGTGATCGCGCTCCTGGCCGAGGACGGCGAGGATGTCGCCGCGGCCGCCAAGAGCGACACGGGAGGGAACGCTTCCGCGTCTTCCAAGCCGAAGGAGGAGAAAGCTCCGGTCGCGAAGGAAGAGAAGAAGGAAGCTGCGCCGGCCGCAAAGGCCGAGCCGGCTCCCAAACCCGCTGAAAAGCCGTCTTCCGCTCCGGCCGGCGCTCCGGCCGGCGCTTTGGCCAGCGCTTCGGCCAGCGATGGTTCACGCGTTTTTGCCTCGCCTCTTGCGCGGCGTCTTGCGAAGGAAGCGGGGCTCGATCTTTCGGCGATTTCCGGTTCGGGCCCGAAGGGGCGCGTGGTGAAGGCCGATGTGGAAGCTGCCGCCAGCGGTGGCGGTGCCGCCGTCGCGGCTCCCTCCGAGGCAGCGCCCGCTGCCGCCGGTGCGGCGCCCGTCAAGGCGATGTCGGATGACGCCATCCTCAAGCTTTTCGAGGAAGGCTCCTACGAACTCGTGCCGCACGACACGATGCGCAAGACCATCGCCCGCCGCCTGGTCGAGGCGAAGTCCACCATCCCGCATTTCTACCTGACGCTCGATTGCGACATCGACGCGCTTCTGGCGCTGCGCAAGCAGCTCAACGATGCGGCCCCGATGGTGAAGGGCGAGGAGGGGGAAAAGCCCGCCTACAAGCTCTCCGTCAACGACATGGTCATCAAGGCCTATGCCAAGGCGCTCGCCATGGTGCCGGAGGCGAATGTGTCGTGGACCGAGAACGCCATGGTCAAGCACAGGAACGCCGATGTGGGCGTTGCGGTGTCGATCCCCGGCGGCCTGATCACCCCGATCATCCGGCGCGCCGACGAGAAGACGCTTTCGGCCATCTCCAACGAGATGAAGGATCTCGCCTCGCGGGCGCGCAGCCGCAAGCTGAAGCCCGAGGAGTATCAGGGCGGCAACACGGCGGTGTCCAATCTCGGCATGTTCGGGATCAAGGATTTCGCCGCGGTGATCAACCCGCCGCATGCGACGATCCTTGCCATCGGCGCGGGCGAGCAGCGCCCGGTGGTCAAGGGCGGCGAGATCAAGGTGGCGACGGTGATGTCGGTGACGCTGTCGACCGATCACCGTGCCGTGGACGGGGCGCTCGGCGCCGAACTCCTCGCCGCCTTCAAGTCGGTCATCGAAAACCCGATGGCCATGCTGGTGTAGGCCGCAAGCGGAACGGTCCCGGGGGCGACGATGAAGACCATCCTGTGCTACGGCGACTCGCTGACATGGGGGTACGACCCGTCGGGACCCGGTCGCCACGCTTTCCAGGATCGCTGGCCGAGTGCTTTGCAGGAAGCGCTCGGCAAGGACGTCCGCGTCATTGCCGAGGGGTTGAACGGGCGCACCACGGCCTTCGATGATTTCGCAGCAGGCTCGGATCGCAACGGTGCGCGCATCCTGCCCACGCTGCTCATGAGCCATGCGCCGCTCGATCTGGTCGTCATCATGCTTGGCACGAACGACATGAAGCCGTTCCTGTGCGGCAAAGCCATCGGCGCCAAGCAGGGCATGCGCAGGCTGATCGACATCATCCGCGGCCACGACTATCCGATGGGGGCGGCCGCCCCCGCCGTTCTTATTGTTTCTCCTCCTCCCTGCGGCGAGACCAACAATCCGGATTTCTCGCTCGTCTTCGAAGGCGCGCTTGAGGAATCGGCCAAGCTCGCGCGGCTCTATGCCCGCCTGTCGGACGAGGCAGGCACAGGCTTTTTCGATGCCGGCTCAGTGGCGCATACGAGTCCACTTGACGGTGTGCATCTTGACGCCGACAACACTCGTGCCATCGGTGCCGGGCTCGCGCCGGTGGTCAAAGACATGCTTGGGCTTTGATAAAGGAGGAATGAGCATGGCCAATACGGCAGGAAATACACCCGTACATACATCCTGGGGCTGGCTTGCCCTGCTCGGCGCGATTTCGCTGATCGGCGGCCTTCTGGCGCTGGCCAATCCCTTCGCCGCAACCCTGACCGCAGCACTTCTGGCTGCGTGGACCTTTGTGCTTTTTGGCGCGGTTCAGATCATTCAGGCGTTTCGCGTCCGTGGCTGGTCCGGTTTTCTGTGGTCCCTGCTGCTCGGTGTTCTGACGCTTGCGGTGGGCATTTCCATTCTGGTTCGTCCAGGACCGGGCATTGTGTCGCTGACCGTTCTGGTCGCCGTCATTTTTCTTGTCCTCGGCGTTGTCAAATTGATGTATGGCTTCGCGCTGCGTCCGTTGCCGGGTTGGGGTTGGGTGCTCGCTTCAGGCCTGATTTCGATCGTGCTTGGGGTGATGATCTTGTCAGATATGCCCTGGTCGGCGGCCGCTGTCCTGGGCATCCTGCTTGCCATCGAGCTTCTGTCGAACGGCTTCTTCCTGTTGCTTGTCGCATTCGGATTGCGTTCGGTGGGGCGAAGCTGAGGCTCTTGGCCCGGACACTGGCCGGGCCTGATCGAAATTGTTTCCCGGAACCGCATTCCCAGGAGCGGCTCCGGGAACCGTAAAGTGACCAAAGGAGAAACCAGCCGTGGCTGAAAATTACGACGTCATCATTATCGGATCTGGCCCCGGCGGCTATGTAACGGCTGTGCGCTCCGCGCAGCTTGGCTTCAAGACGGCAATCGTTGAACGCGAGCATCTGGGCGGCATCTGCCTGAACTGGGGCTGCATCCCCACCAAGGCTCTGCTACGCTCCGCCGAGATCAAGCACTATGCTGAAAACGGCAAGGATTACGGCCTGACCATAGAAGGCAAGGTGTCGGCCGATGTCGCCGCCGTGGTCGATCGCTCGCGCAAGGTTTCCCTGCGGCTGAATGGCGGCGTCGGCTTCCTCATGAAGAAGAACAAGGTCGATGTCATCTGGGGTGAGGCAAAGCTCTCGAAGCCCGGTGAGGTCGTCGTTTCCGAAAGCGCCAAGAAGGCCATGCAACCGCAGCCGCCGGCTCCGAAGAACACCAAGGGCCCCGGCACCTACAAGGCCAAGCACGTTATCGTGGCGACCGGCGCGCGCCCGCGCGTTCTGCCGGGCATCGAGCCGGACGGCGATAAGATCTGGACCTATTTCGAGGCCATGGTGCCCAAGACCATGCCGAAATCGCTGGTTGTCATGGGATCCGGCGCCATCGGCATGGAATTCGCCTCCTTCTATCGCACCATGGGCGCCGACGTGACCGTGGTGGAGCTGATGCCGCAGATCCTGCCCGTCGAGGATGCCGAAGTCTCCAAATTCGCCAAGAAGCAGTTCGAGAAGCAGGGCATCAAGTTCCATCTGGAGGCCAAGGTCACCAAGGTGGAGAAGGGCAAGGATACGGTCACCGCCCATATCGAGACCAAGGACGGCAAGGTCGAGAAGATCACGGCCGAAAAGCTGATCTCGGCCGTCGGTGTTCAGGGCAATATCGAGAATATCGGCCTCGAGGCGCTCGGCGTGAAGACTGATCGCGGCTGTGTCGCCGTCGATGGGTATGGCCGTACCAATGTGCCCGGTATCTACGCCATCGGCGATGTCGCCGGCCCGCCCATGCTTGCCCACAAGGCAGAGCATGAGGGCGTGATCTGCATCGAGAAGATCGCCGAAGTGCCCGGCGTCCATGGGCTCGACAAGGGTCTCATCCCCGGCTGCACCTATTGCCAGCCGCAGGTTGCCTCGGTGGGCCTGACCGAAGAAAAGGCGAAGGCTGCCGGCCGCGACATCCGTGTCGGCCGCTTCCAGTTCGCCGCGAATGGCAAGGCCATCGCGCTCGGCGAGGATCAGGGGTTCATCAAGACCATCTTCGACAAGAAGACGGGCGAGCTCATCGGCGCCCATATGATTGGCGCGGAGGTCACCGAACTGATCCAGGGCTTTGTCGTGGCGATGAACCTCGAGACCACCGAGGAAGAGCTGATGCACACGGTCTTCCCGCATCCGACCCTGTCGGAGATGATGAAGGAAAGCGTTCTCGACGCCTATGGGCGGACACTGAACGCCTGATCGGGCTTTACCCCTGTATCCGCTCCGCATTCTGAACTATATGCGGGGCGGAACAAAGCAAGGAGCCAGTCATGGAACACGGCTACGGAATCATGGGAATGCCGGGGGTCGGCTTTTTCGGCCTGCTTCTGATCGGCTTCATCGCCGGTTACGTTGCCGAAAAGACCATGAACAGGAACCATGGCTTCCTGACCAACATCCTGGTCGGCATTGCCGGCTCCTTCGTCGGCGGCGCATTGGCTGGCCTCGTCGGCATCTCGTTTTATGGGTTCCTGGGCAATCTGGTTGTCGCCATCGTCGGCGCCATCCTGATCCTGTGGATTTTCGGTCGTTCGGAATCCCGCCGGACGCGATAGGACAAAAATGGTCACCGTTCTCGATACCGTCAGCAACCGCCCGCGCGTAAGGCATCCCGAAAAGGCCCATCGGCCCGACCAGGAAGTGCTGCGCAAGCCCGAATGGATTCGCGTCAAGGCGCCGACGTCCAGAGGGTATCTCGAAACACGCGAGATCGTGAAGTCCAACAAGCTGGTCACGGTCTGCGAGGAAGCGGGCTGCCCGAATATCGGCGAGTGCTGGGACAAGAAGCACGCCACCTTCATGATTCTCGGTGAAATCTGCACGCGCGCCTGCGCCTTCTGCAATGTCTCCACCGGCATTCCGGGCCCCGTGGATGCCAATGAGCCGGAGAATGTGGCCAAGGCCGTGCGCGAGATGGGATTGAACCACGTGGTCATCACCTCGGTTGACCGTGATGACCTCGACGACGGCGGCGCGCAGCATTTCGCCGACGTGATCGGTGCGATCCGCGCAACGTCTCCGGCAACCACCATCGAAATCCTGACCCCCGACTTCCTGCGCAAGGATGGTGCACTGGAAGTGGTGGTGAAGGCCAAGCCGGACGTCTTCAACCACAATCTGGAAACTGTGCCCTCGAACTATCTGAAGGTGCGTCCGGGTGCGCGCTATTTCCATTCGCTGCGCCTGCTTCAGCAGGTCAAGGAACTCGACCCGACCATGTTCACAAAATCCGGCATCATGGTGGGGCTGGGTGAGGAGCGGAACGAGGTTCTCCAGTTGATGGACGATCTGCGTTCGGCCGATGTCGACTTCATGACCATCGGCCAGTATCTGCAGCCGACGCGCAAGCATCACCCGGTCAAGGCGTTCGTGACGCCCGACGAGTTCAAGTCCTACGAGACCGTTGCTTATGCCAAGGGCTTCCTGATGGTTTCATCGAGCCCGCTGACGCGCTCCTCGCATCATGCCGGCGAGGATTTCGCCAAGCTAAAGGCCGCGCGCGAGGCGCGTTTGCAGTCGGCCTGAAAACGACATGCCGAAATTCGAGACCGTAAGGCACGTCGCGCACACGCCCGAAGAGATGTTCGCGCTCGTGGCGGATGTGGAGAAATACCCCGAGTTCCTGCCCATGTGCGAGGCGCTCTCGGTACGCACCCGCAAGGAGCGCGACGGGATCACCCTGCTCGTGGCCGACATGACGGTGGGTTACAAGGCGCTGCGCGAGACGTTCACGAGCCAGGTCACCCTGAAGCCCACCGAACGGGCAATCGATGTCCGCTATGTGGATGGGCCTTTCCGCTTTCTGAAGAATGAGTGGCGTTTCGAGCCTGCCGCGGAAGGCCGGTGCGACATTCATTTCTTCATCGAATACGAATTCAAGAGCCGCATGCTGGGTGTCTTGATGGGGGCAATGTTCGATCGCGCTTTTCGCATGTTTGCCGAGGCCTTCGAGCGACGTGCCGACCAGGTCTACAATCGCGGCGCGGCGTGAACCGGTTCAGCTGGCTGCCGTCGCGAGCGCTTCCAGAACCATGCCGAGTGCGGTGTCAACGGTTGAGGATCGCACGCCCGTCCGGTCGAGACCCTCGAAAATGCGGGATTGCGCAACCGGTTCATGCCCTTCAAGCGCAAGCCCGAACCAGATCAGGCCGACAGGCTTTTCTGCCGACCCGCCGCCGGGGCCTGCAATACCCGTCACGGCAATCGAAACGCCGGCGCGCGAGTTTTCCAGCGCACCGCGCGCCATCTCCAGCGCCGTCTCGCGCGACACCGCGCCATGGGTGTCCAGCGTATTTGCCGAAACGCCGAGCATGTCCATCTTGGCTTCGTTCGAATAGGTGACGAAGCCCCGGTCGACCACGCTCGAGGAACCGGCGATGTCGGTAAGCGCCGCAACAATCATCCCGCCGGTGCAGGATTCGGCCGTCGCCAGCATGATGCCGCGCGCCGCACAGGCTGCGAGCACCGCACGCGCCAATGCCTCACGCCGGGCATCGTGCCCGCTCATGCGGGAACCTCGCCGGGATAGATCACGCTGACGGTGGCAATGGCTGCAATGCCTTCCTCGCGTCCGACAAAGCCCAGTTTTTCGTTGGTCGTTGCCTTGATCGAAATACGGTGCTCGGCAATTCCCAGCATCGTGGCCATGGCGGCGGTCATGGCCGCGCGGTGCGGCCCGACCTTCGGCGCTTCGCAGATGAGGGTGACATCCGCATTGGCGATGCGCCCGCCTGCCGTGCGCACGATACGCGCCGCATGTTCCACAAAGATGTGTGAGGCGGCACCTTTCCATTGTGGATCGGAGGGCGGGAAATGGGTGCCGATATCGCCCGCGCCACAGGTGGCCAGAAGCGCGTCGGTCAAGGCATGAAGGCCGACATCGGCGTCGGAATGGCCCGAAAGCCGTCTGGAATGGGGGATGCGAACACCGCACAGGACCACCGCGTCGCCACCGGTGAAGGAGTGCACATCATAGCCATTGCCGGTGCGCACATCCGGAAAGGCGCTTGCGCGGTTCATGCGCTGGTCGGCCAGGGCAATGTCCCGTGCCCAGGTGAGCTTGATGTTGTCGACGGAACCGGCAACCAGCCGGACCGGGATATTCGCCCATTCGGCGATGGCCGAATCGTCCGTGAAATCGTCGCGTCCAAGATGGAAGGCGCGGTCGTGCGCGGCCGCGATCAGGGAGAAGGGAAAACCCTGCGGCGTCTGTGCGCCGTGCAGGTCGTGGCGCGGAACGGTTTCTGCAATGAGGCCTGCGTGGCCTGCCCGTTTCAGTGTGTCTGCGACCGGCAGTGAGGGAAGGGCGCCCGTACCTTCCTCGACAGCGCCGATGACGCGTCCGATCAACTCCCGGTCGATGAAAGGGCGTACGCCATCGTGGATGAGGACGATCTGTGGATCCGGGTCGTGGAGCGCAATGAGCGCAAGGCGTGTGGATGCCTGGCGGGTGGGGCCGCCATGGATGGCCGTTACGCGGTCGGTCAGCCCTTCGGCAGCTTCGGCAAACAGTGCCTCGTCGTCGGGATGGATGGCGACGACAATGCGCCCTATACGCGCATCCGACAGGAAGGTTTCAAGCGTGTGGCGCAGCACGGGCTTGCCACCCACGAGCCTGTATTGCTTGGGCCCCTCGGCGGATTGGCCTGCCCGCTCGCCCCGTCCGGCGGCCACGATAACAGCGGCGACTTCGCCCCTTGTAGCCCACATGACGCTCTCTTGCCGTGTCATCTGCTTGTCCATGCCACAGACGCATAATAATTGGGGCGCAGAAAGGCCAGCCGAATTTGTCGATTATGCGCTGCGGCAAGAAAACGCTGTTGCGGGAGCGTCGCAAAGTGGCTAAAGAATGAGCAATGATGACAGGTGCTTCAATTTTGTGCACATCTCCGGTTGACATGTTGACGCAACCGCTCCGGCTCGGTCCGGTGACCATTCGCAACAGGGTCTTTCTCGCGCCCATGTCCGGGGTCACGGATCTCGCCTTTCGGGAGCGGGCTTATGCCCATGGCGCCGGCCTCGTCGTCTCCGAGATGGTGGCGAGCGGGGAGCTGGCCCGTGGCCGCGCCGAATCGGCGCGGCGTCTGCGCCGCCCCAATGTGGATGTGCACATGGTGCAGCTTGCAGGCCGCGAGGCCCGCTGGATGGCCGAAGCGGCGCGCATTGCCGCTGACGAGGGCGCCGACATAATCGACATCAATATGGGCTGCCCCGCCAAGAAAGTGACGGGCGGCTATTGCGGTTCCGCGCTGATGCGCGAGCCCGACCATGCGCTTGATCTGATCGAGGCGGTAGTCGGAGCCGTGGCGGTTCCCGTCACGGTAAAAATGCGCCTTGGCTGGGATGAAAACGCGCTGAATGCGCCCGCCTTGGCCCGGCGCGCCGAGGAAGCGGGCGTATCCATGGTCACGATCCATGGCCGCACGCGGTCTCAGTTCTACAAGGGCAGGGCCGACTGGCGCGCCATCGCGGGCGTCAAGGATGCCGTGAGCATTCCCGTGGTGGCCAATGGCGACGTATCTTCGCCGGAGGATGCCGCGGGCATACTGGAGCAATCGGGGGCAGACGCCGTCATGATCGGACGCGCCCATTACGGCGCGCCCTGGACGGCAGGCCGTATCGTCGCGCAGGCGGCTGGCCGGACGGCGCAGGACATGCCCCGCTCGCCGCTCGCTCTGGCTGCCTATGTGGTGGATCACTATGAGGCGATGCTTGGCCTTTACGGCACGGAACAGGGCTTGCGCCATGCGCGCAAGCATCTGGGCTGGTATCTGGAGCGGCACGCGCCCTGGGTTGGGGTGCAGGACCGGAAAACAATCATGACCGGTACGGATCATCGCGGCGTCATAGACAGGCTGCATCGCGTCCTCCGTGCGGGCAAAGGCGAGTTGGCGGCATGAAACAGAATGGGGCTGGCTTATCGGAGACGATTGCAGCGCAGATGCTGCTCAACACGCTGCGCCATCCGGTCGTCATGATCGACGAGGACGGTTTCATGGTCCACGCGAATGCTGAGGCAGAGGACTTCTTTCGCTCCGGCGCCTCCATCCTGGCGCGCAGCCGCCTCTCCGATTTCGTGCCTTTCGGCAGCCCGCTTGTCGCGCTGGTGGAGCAGGTGCGCGCCCAACGCGTCGCCATGAACGAATATCGGGTCGATATCTCGTCCCCAAGGCTCGGCTCGGAGCGCATGGTCGATATCCATGCCGCTCCTGTTTCGGAATTGCCGGGCGCCGTGGCGCTGCTTCTCCAGGAGCGCTCCATGGCCGACAAGATCGACCGGCAGATGGTTCACCGCGGCGCGGCCCGCTCCGTTTCAGGCCTTGCCGCGATGCTGGCTCATGAAATCAAGAACCCGCTCGCCGGCATTCGTGGCGCCGCACAGCTCCTGGAGCACGCAGTGACCGACGAAGATCGCGCGCTGACGCGGCTCATCACCGAAGAGACGGATCGCATCGTGGCGCTTGTCGACCGCATGGAGGTCTTTTCGGATGAAAGGCCGGTTGAGCGCGCTCCGATCAACATCCACCTTGTGCTCGACCATGTGAAGGCGGCTGCCCGAAACGGCTTTGCCCGAAAGATCGCCTTTGTCGAGGAATACGATCCCTCCCTGCCGCCCGTCTGGGCAAACAGGGATCAGCTCGTGCAGGTTTTCCTCAATCTCGTGAAGAACGCAGCGGAGGCGATCGGCGACCGTGAGGATGGCGAAATCCGTCTGACCACCGCTTTCCGTCCAGGGATTCGTCTGTCCGTGCCCGGTTCGCCGGACCGTGTGGCTCTGCCGCTCGAGTTCTGCGTCCACGACAACGGACCAGGCATTCCCGAGGACATGCGCCCGATCATTTTCGATCCCTTCGTGACCTCGAAGCAGAACGGGTCAGGCCTTGGGCTCGCGCTTGTCGCCAAGATCGTCGGCGCTCATGGCGGCGTCATTGAATGCGAATCATCCGGGCAGCGCGGCACGATCTTCCGCATTTTGATGCCGGCCTGGCGCGAGGCGCGGAGTGGCTCGCTTCTGACCGGTGAACAGGACATCCAGACATGAAAAGCGGCAGCATTCTCATCGCCGACGATGACGCGGCAATTCGCACGGTGCTCAACCAGGCACTTTCGCGTGCTGGTCACGAAGTCCGCGTGACCTCCAATGTCGAGACACTCTGGCGCTGGGTTTCGGCGGGCGAGGGGGATCTCGTCATTACCGATGTGGTGATGCCCGATGGCAACGCCTTCGATCTCCTACCGCGCATTCGCAAGGCGCGCCCTGACCTGCCCGTTATCGCGATGAGCGCGCAAAACACCTTCATGACCGCCATCCGCGCCTCCGAAGTTGGCGCCTATGATTATCTGCCCAAGCCCTTCGACCTGACGGAACTCGTCAACATCGTCGGGCGTGCGCTGTCGGAGCCGAAATCGGGCAATCGTGAAGCCCAGAGCCCCGAAGCTCCTGACACACTGCCGCTCATTGGCCGCTCCGCCGCCATGCAGGAAATCTATCGTCTTCTGGCGCGCATGATGCAGACCGACCTGACGGTGATGATCAGCGGGGAATCCGGCACGGGCAAGGAACTGGTTGCGCGTGCACTTCATGAATACGGCCGCCGCCGTAAGGGCCCCTTCGTCGCCATCAACATGGCAGCCATTCCCCGCGACCTGATCGAATCGGAATTGTTCGGGCATGAGAAGGGCGCCTTCACGGGCGCGCAGTCCCGTTCCTTTGGCCGTTTCGAGCAGGCGGAGGGCGGCACGCTGTTTCTGGACGAGATCGGCGACATGCCGATGGAGGCGCAGACGCGGCTCCTGCGCGTGCTTCAGCAGGGCGAATACACCACCGTTGGAGGCCGCACGCCGATCCGTACCGATGTGCGCATCGTGGCCGCCACCAACAAGGATCCACGCATGCTGATCGATCAGGGCCTGTTTCGCGAGGACCTGTTCTATCGGCTGAACGTCGTTCCGCTGCGCCTGCCGCCCCTCCGCGACAGGGCGGAGGATATTCCCGATCTGGTACGCCATTTCTTTGCCCGCGCCGAAAAGGAGGGGTTGCAGGCGAAGCGCATCAGCCCGGAGGGGCTGTCGCGGATGAAGCATTATCGCTGGCCGGGCAATGTGCGCGAACTGGAAAACCTGATCCGGCGTCTTGCAGCACTTTATCCGCAGGACGAGATTTCCGCGGAAGTGATCGAGCAGGAACTGCGTGCGGCGGGTTCAATGCGCCAAGGCGAGGCTGAACCTGCCCCTCAAAACATCACTCTGGAGCAAGCGGTCGAGCAGCACTTGCAACGCTATTTCGCGCAGTTCGCGGACCAGTTACCGCCCGCCGGCCTCTATCAGCGCGTGCTGGCCCAGATGGAGCAACCGCTTCTCATCGCCGCCCTGACGGCAACAGGTGGAAACCAGCTGAAAGCGGCCGATCTGCTTGGTCTGAACCGCAACACGCTGCGTAAGAAAATCCGCGAATACGCCATCAACATCTACCGCGGCGCCAATTAGAGCGTTTCAGTTTTTCACGGAAGCGTATCCAGCATTTGCAAGATAGTTTGCGCACTCTTGCGGTTTGATGGTCGTAACAAGGCTTCCTATGGCGCGCCATGTGTCCTCGACGGTTCGCTTCTGGAGGATACGCATCCAGTGCTTGATTTTGGCGAATGCCTGCTCGATCGGGTTGAGGTCGGGCGAATAGGGCGGCAGGAACCAGAGCCTTGCGCCAACCGCCCTGATGGCCTTGCGGATCGCTGCTGACTTGTGGCTGCCGAGATTGTCCATGACGACGATATCGCCCGGCTTGAGCGCGGGCACGAGGATCTGTTCGACATAGGCCTTGAAGCACTGGCCGTTGATCGGACCGTCGAAGACACAAGGCGCCGTCAGCCGGTCGCAGCGCAACGCGCCAAGAAAGGTCAGGGTTCGCCAATGCCCATGCGGCGCAAATCCTCGAAGGCGTTTGCCGCGTTTGCCCCATCCCCTGAGCGGAGCCATATTGGTCTTGATCCAGGTTTCATCAATGAACACCAGCCTGCTGGGATCAAGCCCGGCCTGCAAAGACTGCCAACGTTGACGCCGTCGCGCGATGTCGGCGCGCGCCTGCTCAAGGGCGAACAGTGTTTTTTTTGAAGCTGAGCCCCTCGCGCCGCAGGAACTTCCAGATCGTATCATGTGAGGCCTTTACGCCACGCGCAGCCAGTTCATCCTTCAACCCATGCAGCGTCAGATGCGATGTCTGGTTGACGCGCTCGATGATGAAGGCCCGGTGCGGTTCCAGAATGCGCTTGCGGTGGCCGCCCATCTTGCTCGGCGCCACCGAACCCGTCGCACGGTAGCGCTGTGACCACTTCACTGCAGCAGACACAGAAACCTCAAAACGGGCGGCAACCGAACGGCAGGTCTCGCCAGCCTCAATGGCAAGAACCACACGCTCTCGAAGATCATTGGAAAGAGGTGCTGTCATCAGAGGCTGGCCTCCTAACCAGCCAGCATCTTGAATCACAAAACCATCAAAAACGGAATCCCGTCGATTCAGTAAAACACTGAAACGCTCTAGCGTATCGACTGGAGACCGAGGCCGGTTTTCGGGCAACACGACATGCCAAGAAAACCGGAAGGCGCTCGGGTTTCAATTGAACTGAAACCAACGGCATCGCCGTTGCCGCATCCAATAAGGCTCCCATCTGGTTATAACCGTATCGGCGAGCCCCGAACGCGGCGCTTAATCCCCCGTTTGCCCCAGCATTGCCACGATTGGCCGATCAAACTGTTGCATGATCGCTACAGTCGTTGCATATGTGCAACAATTGTATAACCGTTCGGGGACGAGCTTCAGGTCGATGGCGAGTGTATCGGAAAGTTCCGGGATAGACCCCTTGCCGGCGACGCCGCGGCGAGACCGCAGGGCGTCTCTCTATCTCGGCATTGCGGCGGCTGTCGGCGCACTGGTAACGGCGGCGGTGTCCTTCACTGTCCTGCTCGGTCTCACGCCGTTCACGCCTGATGCCCGCGCAACGCTGTTTCTGATCGCCATCAATGTCGGTTTCATACTGCTGCTTCTCGGCCTGATCTTTTCCGAGGCGATGCGCATCTATCGCAGCCGAAAGGGCGCGCGGGCTGCGTCGCGCCTGCATGTGCGCATTATCGCCATGTTCTCGCTGGTGGCGGCAATCCCTGCCATCCTCGTTGCGGTCATCGCCTCGGTAACGCTGGAGCTCGGCCTCGACCGCTGGTTCGAACTGCGCACGAAGGTCATCATCTATTCCTCCCTGTCGATTGCCGACGCTTATGTTCAGCAGAATGCGCGCAGTCTTCAGGGCACAACCGAAAGCATGGCCGTGCGTCTCGATCAGGCGCGCACGCTCTACAATCTGGATCGCTACGGTTTCCGTGATTTCATGACGCGCCAGGCCGTTCTGCGCGGCCTTGCCGATGCGGAACTGGTGCGCGCCGACGGGTCGGTCATTATCAGCGCCCAGATGGGGGAGGATATTCCCTTACCGAGACCGGGCAATGCGGACATAGAAACGGCCGACCGTTCGGAGATCGCCTTCAAGGAGATCGGCGGCACCAACCTGGTGACGGCCGTCTACAAGCTGCAGGAAATTCCCGACGCCTATCTTTATACCGGCGCGCTTCTCGACCCCGAAGTGCTGAAGGCCCGCCAGATCGTGCGCTCCAACACGGACGAATATCGCTCCCTCGAGGACAATCGCGGCAATACCCAGCTTGCTTTTGCGCTGCTATATCTGGTGGTCACCCTGGCCATCGTGCTGGCTGCCATCTGGACCGGCATTGCCGTTGCCGACCGGCTGGTGCGTCCCATCCGGCAGCTTATTGGCGCTGCCGCCGATGTTTCGACAGGCGATCTTGAAGTCTCCGTGCCGGTGCGTGCTTCCGATGGCGACGTCGCCCTTCTGGGCGACACCTTCAACAAGATGACGCAGCAATTGAAGTCGCAACGAGACCAGCTGATCGCCGCCAAGGACATGATCGACGAACGCCGCCGTTTCACCGAAGCGGTTCTCTCGGGCGTGACGGCGGGGGTTATCGGCGTGGATTCGCAAGGGACCGTCGCCATGGTCAACCGTTCGGCGGAGGCCATGCTCGATATTGACGCACATTCGGCGGTCGAGGGAAACATCTCCGCCGTCCTGCCCCATGTGGGCCGGATATTCGAGGCCGGGCGCAAGTCGGGCAAGCCTGTCTACCGCGAGCAGACCACGTTTTATCGTGCGGGCGTCGAGCGTACGTTCAACGTTCAGATCACCACCGAGGAAGGCGTCGACGAGGCGGACGAACATTCCTATGTCGTCACCATCGACGATATCACCGACCTCATGCAGGCACAGCGTTCGATGGCCTGGGCGGACGTTGCCCGCCGCATCGCCCACGAGATCAAGAATCCGCTGACGCCCATCCAGCTTTCGGCTGAGCGCATTCGCCGACGGTTCGGCAAGGTGATCGAGCAGGACCGCGAGATATTCGATCAGTGCACCGACACGATCATTCGTCAGGTGGGCGATATCGGCCGGATGGTCGATGAATTTTCCTCCTTTGCGCGCATGCCCAAGCCCGATATCCAGCTACTGGATCTGCGAGACCCCTTGCGCGAGGCATCGTTCCTGGTGGAAGTGGCGCGCAGCGACATCAAGTTCGAACGCGATTTCTCGAATGAGCCGCTGATGGGGCATTTCGATGCCCGTCTGATGGGGCAGGCATTCGGCAATGTCATCAAGAATGCCGCCGAAGCCATCGAGGCCGCGGAGCGGGCGCATGGGCAGCCTGGCGCCATCCGTGTCGTGGCGAGGCCGCGCGGCCGTTTCATCCAGGTCGATGTCATCGACAACGGCAAGGGTCTGCCGCGGGAAAACCGCCAAAGGCTGCTGGAACCTTATATGACGACGCGGGACAAGGGCACCGGCCTTGGTCTCGCCATCGTCAAGAAGATCATCGAGGACCACGGAGGACGACTGGAGCTGCACGATGCTCCGGCCGAATTCCACGATGGGGTTGGAGCGATGATCCGCATGATCCTTCCCGCGGCCCAGTCTGCAACCGAAAAGGCTGCCGACAGGACCAGAGAGATGACAAAAAGGTAGAACATGGCCTCCGATATTCTGATCGTAGACGACGAGGAAGACATTCGCGAACTCGTGGCCGGCATATTGAGCGACGAGGGCCACGAGGCGCGTACCGCCTTCGACAGCGACAGCGCGCTGGCCGCGATTGCCGAGCGCGTCCCGCGCCTCATCCTGCTCGACATCTGGTTGCAGGGGTCGAAGCTCGACGGCCTCGCACTGCTTGACCGCATCAAGGAGCTCTATCCGCATATGCCGGTGGTGATGATCTCGGGCCATGGCAATATCGAGACCGCTGTCTCAGCCATCAAGCGCGGGGCGTATGATTTCATCGAGAAGCCTTTCAAAACCGATCGGCTGATCCTCATTTGCGAACGCGCGCTGGAGATATCGAAGCTCAAGCGTGAAATGAGCGACCTGAAGAAGCGCACAGGCGCGACCTTCGATCTGGTCGGCCAATCCGCCGCCATGAACCAGCTGCGCCAGACCATCGAGCGCGTTGCGCCGACCAACAGCCGCATCATGCTGACCGGGGCGTCAGGCTCCGGTAAGGAACTTGTCGCCCGCGCCATTCACGCCGCATCTTCCCGCAAGAACGGGCCGTTCGTCACACTGAATGCCGCCGCGATCACGCCGGAACGCATGGAAGTCGAATTGTTCGGGACAGAATCCAATGGCAACGAACGCAAGGTGGGCGCCCTCGAGGAGGCCCATGGCGGCGTCCTCTATCTGGACGAGGTGGCCGACATGCCTCCCGGCACGCAGAGCAAGATCCTGCGTGTGCTGGTCGACCAGCAGTTCGAGCGCGTGGGCGGCACGAGACGGGTGAAGGTGGATGTCCGCATCATCTCATCGACAGCCCAGAACATCGAATCGCTGATTGCCGAAGGCCGTTTCCGCGAGGACCTTTTCCACCGGCTGGCGGTGGTCCCGGTCGCGGTGCCGCCGCTCGCCGAGCGGCGTGAGGACATTCCCTTGCTCGTCAATCATTTCATGCAGACCATCGGCGAGCAGGCCGGCATCAAGGCACGCCCGCTTGGAAACGATGCCATGGCCGTGCTCCAGGCGCACAACTGGCCGGGAAATGTGCGCCAGCTGCGCAACAACGTCGAGCGTTTGATGATCCTGACGCGCAGCGACAACCCTGACACGCCGATTACCGCCGATCTCCTGCCGGCCGAAATCGGCGACGTGATGCCGAAGCTGCCCACCCAGTCTGACCAGCACATCATGGCCTTGCCGCTGCGCGAGGCGCGCGAGATGTTCGAGAAGGAATACCTTCTTGCCCAGATCAACCGCTTCGGCGGCAATATTTCGCGCACGGCTGAATTCGTCGGCATGGAACGTTCCGCCCTGCATCGCAAATTGAAGTCGCTCGGGGTCTAGCAGGGTGTGTTCGGCGTGAGCGGCGAGGGGCATGCCTTTCTCCTCCTTTGGGCAGGACCGGGCGGCGTTTCGCCGTCCTGCCGCCGTCACCGCACTCGCTGAGCAGCGCCATCATCAGCCATTATGGCGCGTGCCGGCCCCAGCCGTCATGGTGAGCCTGTCGAAAAACGCGGGCGGGATTCCCATGCGCGGGGCCGTCGTCCGCCTGTTCCCTTGCCCGTGAAAAACGGTTAGAGCAGTGCCATAGTCAGGACCCCGCGCGGCGGGGCAGGGAGTGCACGATGAAGGTCATCATTTGCGGCGCTGGCCAGGTCGGTTACGGCATCGCGGAGCGTCTCGCCTCCGAACAGAACGACGTCTCGGTGATCGATACGTCCCCCGAGCTCATCCGCGCGGTCCGCGATACGCTCGATGTACGCGGTTTCGTCGGCCACGGCGCGCATCCGGACGTCCTGGCATCGGCCGGTGCCAGCGAAGCCGACATGATCATTGCGGTCACCCTGTTCGATGAAGTCAACATGGTAGCCTGCCAGGTGGCGCATTCTCTTTTCAACGTGCCTACCAAGATCGCGCGCATTCGCTCGCAATCCTATCTGCAATCCCATTACATGGACCTGTTTTCGCGCGATCACCTGCCCATCGACGTCATCATCTCGCCGGAAGTGGAAGTCGGCGAGATGGTCATGCGCCGCATCGCGCTTCCAGGTGCCACCGATGTCGTGCGTTTTGCCGACGATCACGTGGCCATGGTCGCGATCGAATGCCTTGAGGAATGCCCGGTCATCAATACGCCGCTCTCGCAGCTGACCGAGCTCTTTCCCGATCTGCCGTCGACGGTTGTCGGCGTGTCGCGGGAGGGGAAACTCTTCATTCCCCATTCGCGCGACCAGCTGATCGCAGGCGATCTTGCCTATGTGGTCACCACCCGCGACCAGGTGCGCCGCACACTGGGCCTGTTCGGCCACGAGGAGCGCGAGGCAACCCGTATCGTCATCGCCGGCGGCGGCAATATCGGCCTCTACGTGGCGCGCGCCATGGAGAAGAAGAACAGCCGCACCAAGGTCAAGATCATCGAGAGCACACGCGAACGCGCGGTGGCGCTCGCTGATCGCCTGCGCCGCACCGTCGTTCTGCATGGCAGCGCGCTCGACCAGAAGCTGCTGCTGGAGGCCGATATCCAGCACGCCGACCTCATGGTGGCGCTGACCAATGACGATCAGGTCAACATCCTGTCGAGCGTCATCGCCAAGCGTCTGGGCTGCCGTTCCAATCTGGTTCTGATCAACAATCCGACCTATCACGACTTCGCCAAGACGCTTGGCATCGACGCCCATGTGAACCCGCGTTCGGTAACGATCTCGAAGGTTTTGCAGCATGTGCGCCGCGGCCGCATCCGCGCTGTCCACAACATTCAGCGCGGCGCGGCGGAAGTGATCGAGGCGGAAGCGCTGGAGACATCGCCGCTGGTGGGACCGCCCTTGAGCGAAGTGGAGTTTCCCGACGGGATGCGCATCGGCGCCGTCTATCGCGATGGCGCGGTCATCAAGCCGAGCGGCTCATTGCGCATCAAGCCGAAGGATCGCGTTGTGATATTCGCGCTGGACAGCGCAGTGCGCCAGGTCGAGCAGATGTTCCGCGTCAGCCTGGAGTTCTTCTGAGCCGCTTGATTTGAGGCCTGCCGCCTGCAACAAAAGCCATGGCTCATCATCTTGCCAGCACCCGGATCGGTCCTGATTCGGTCATCGTCAGAACGGAGATACGAAATGCCCCGCATTGCCTATGTGAACGGCCGCTATGTGCGTCATGCCGACGCTGCTGTGCATGTGGAGGATCGCGGCTATCAGCTGGCCGACGGCGTCTATGAGGTCTGCGAAATCAAGCGCGGCTATATTGTCGATGAGAAAGGTCATCTGGACCGTCTCGACCGGTCGATGCGGGAATTGCGCATGGACTGGCCGGTGGAACGGAAAGCCATGGAATTGATCCTGCGCGAGGTCATCCGACGCAATCATGTGCGCGACGGCATGGTCTATATGCAGGTGACCCGGGGCGTTGCGCCACGCGATCACGCTTTCCCGACCAAGCCGGTGCGCTCCGCGCTGGTGGTGACGGCCAAGCGGATGGACCCGCGCGCCGTGGAGGCAAAGGCAGCCAAGGGCATGGCCGTGATAACGGTTCCTGAAAACCGCTGGGAGCGCGTCGATATCAAGACCATCGGCCTTCTTGCCAATGTGCTGGCCAAGCAGGCAGCCGTTGAAGCGGGCGCTCAGGAGGCCTGGTTCGTCGATCCGGACGGAACGGTGAAGGAAGGCGCTTCCACCAATGCCTGGATCGTCACCAAGGACGGATCGCTGGTGACCCGCCCGGCCGACCATGGAATCCTGCGGGGAATCACCCGCGCCACGGTGATGAAGGTCGCCGACAAGCTCGGCCTCAAGGTCGAGGAACGCGTTTTCAGCGTGGAGGAAGCACAGGCTGCCCGCGAGGCGTTCGTTACCAGCGCGACATCGCTGGTAAGCCCTGTGGTCAGCATAAACGGAAAGCCCGTTGCAAATGGACATCCAGGCAGTGTCGCCCGTTCCTTGCGGGAAGCGTTTTTTGAGATTGCGGAAAAAAGTCCTACCTGTTAACCAACGGGCACGGTGGTAGCGGCCCGGATCACACCGGGTTCCTGGCGCAATTCTGATATGCGTTTTCTGTCTTGATGCTTGCTTGACAGAAAGGTGTGTTATTTGCGCTACTGGCTGCCCCTAGGGCAGCGAATGGGTGAAAGACCAAGAAATGGCGGAACGATCACAAAACTTGCAGGACCTGTTCCTGAATACCGTTCGCAAGAGCAAGAACCCCCTCACGATCTTTCTCATAAACGGTGTCAAACTGACGGGCATTGTCACTTCCTTCGATAATTTCTGCGTGCTTCTTCGCCGCGACGGGCATTCGCAGCTTGTGTACAAGCATGCGATCTCGACGATCATGCCGAGTCAGCCTGTCCAGCTTTATGAAGCCGAGGACAGCAATCGGGAATCCTGATTGACACAATCGAACGAGCCTGAAGACAAAGGGCGCAGGCGAGATCCCATAGCGCGCGTGGCGGAGCCTACGCGCGCTTTCGTCGTTACGCCCGTTCTTGCGGCGGAAAGACGGGCGGTCGAAAGGGGCGCTCCGATCCGTTCCGCGGATGCGCGCTCGCAGGAAGCTGTGGGGCTTGCCGAGGCGATTGATCTCGATGTGATCGGCGTGGAGATCGTGGCTGTCAACCAGCCGCGGCCGGCGACCCTTCTTGGAACGGGCAAGCTCGATGATCTGGCGGCCCGTGTCGCGGAGGCGGAAGCGGAGGTGGTTATCGTCGATCATCCCCTGACGCCGGTTCAACAGCGCAATCTGGAGAAGGCGCTCAACGCGAAAGTGCTTGATCGCACCGGTCTCATTCTGGAAATTTTCGGACGCAGAGCGCGTACCAAGGAAGGCCGTTTGCAGGTCGATCTGGCCCATCTGGAATACCAGCGCGGCCGTCTTGTGCGCAGTTGGACCCATCTGGAGCGCCAGCGTGGCGGCGGCGGCTTCATGGGCGGTCCCGGTGAAACGCAGATTGAGGCCGACCGCCGGCTTCTGCAGGACAAGATCGTGCGCCTCAAGCGCGAACTCGAGACCGTGCGGCGAACGCGCGACCTGCACCGCTCCAAGCGGCGCAAGGTGCCGTTTCCCATCGTCGCCATCGTCGGCTATACCAATGCGGGGAAATCGACCCTGTTCAATCGCCTGACCGGTGCGTCGGTGATGGCCGAGGACATGCTTTTTGCGACGCTGGATCCGACACTGCGCCGCGTGCAACTGCCCCATGGAACCACGGTCATCCTGTCGGACACTGTGGGCTTCATCTCCGATTTGCCCACCCATTTGGTGGCGGCTTTCCGCGCGACGCTCGAAGAGGTTGTCGAGGCTGATCTGATCATCCATCTGCGCGATATCTCCGATCCCGATTCGAGCGCGCAGGCGAACGATGTCGCTGCGATCCTCGGTGATCTGGGCGTCGACGCCGCCGACAAGACCCGCGTTCTCGAAGCCTGGAACAAGATCGATAATCTGGGTGACGAACAGCGCCACGCCCAGCTCGAGGCAACCTATGGCCCCGAGGCGCCAATCGCCATTTCGGCGGTGACGGGCGAGGGCATCGACACATTGTTGTCGACGGTGGAACAGCGCATCTCGGGCGCGCTTGCACCGCTGACTTTGACCCTGTCGCCCCGGCAGATGCAGTTCCTCGATTGGGTCTATCGCCATGGCGATGTCGTCGAACGCAAGGACAATGACGATGGCAGCATCACCATTACGGTGCGCGCGACCGATATGGCCCGCAACGAAATTCTGGAAAAATTGACAGGCGATAGCAAGGCATGATGCGCGCCCGGTCCGCCTCGGGCTGGAAACTTATCTGAGCTTCTTGGCCTCTTGCCAGAGCGCTTCCATGTCTGCGAGACTGGCCTCTTCCAGCGTCCGGCCCTGTTCTTTCAGCATGCGCTCGACATGGTCGAAACGGGTGCGGAACTTGTCATTGGCGGCAGCGAGCGACGCTTCGGGATTCTTGCCCAGATGCCGCCCGAGATTGGCGAGCGCAAAGAGCAGGTCGCCATATTCTTCTCCGATATGTGCTTCGTCGCCGCTCTCGACAGCTTCGCGCAATTCGCCGATTTCTTCCTCGATCTTGTCGAGGACTGGTCCGGCAGCCCCCCAGTCGAAGCCGACACGGGCCGCGCGCTGCTGCAGTTTGAGCGCACGCATCAGAGCGGGCAGGGCGCGCGGCACCTCATCCAGAAAGGCGGGCGGGGTTTCGTTGAGACCGAGCGCGGCGCGGCGGGCAAGGCGTTCGGCCTTTTCTTCCGCCTTGATGCGGTCCCACATGCCCTTCGCCATGCCTTTGCCACGGGCCAGTTCATCGCCGAAGACATGGGGATGCCGGCGGATCATCTTTTTCGTGATGGCATGCACGACGTCACCAAAGTCGAAACGCTCTTCCTCTTCGGCCATGCGCGCATGGAAGACGACCTGCAAAAGCAGGTCGCCGAGTTCGTCGCGCAGATCCTCAAGGTCGCCCCGTTCAATCGCATCGGCAACTTCATAAGCTTCTTCGATGGTGTATGGAGCGATGCTCGCAAAATCCTGCTCGACATCCCAGGGACACCCGGTCTGCGGTGTGCGAAGCGCGGCCATGATCTCCAGCAATCTCGCGATGTCCTTGGAAGGCTGCATGGCGCCCGGTCCTTTCCCTGGATGGAACCCTGAAACATGTGCGCGTTTGATAGCACGGATAGGGGGCCGGGAAAGGCTGGACCGTCCGATAGAGTGACAGTCCACAGGGGTTCTATGCGCTGACAGGCCTAACCAGGCTCAATCCGGGTCGCAGTCCGGGACGGGGCTATGCCCCGCCTTTTGCTCCTGCCCCGCCTTTTGCTCCTAATGCATCGAGCGTGATGATCATTTCCTCACTTTTGCGGATTTGCGTCTGTGTGAGAATGGCCGACACCGCTTGCACCGCAAGACGGGCGGAGGCGCAAAGCGAAAGACCGGCGCTGCGATGCGCCACGAGAACACCGGTAAAAAGATCGCCGGTTCCGCACGGGCGGATGGGAATGCGTGGCGCAGCAATCCGCGCAACCGCATCGCCCTCCGCGACAATGGTCTCCACCTGCCCGTCCGGCGTGTCTTCCAGAATGCAGCCCGTTACCGCGAAATCGATGGACCGTCCTCCGCGAACCTCGCGAATGGCCGCGATCAATCCCTCCAGATCGCGGGCAGGGCGTTTGGCAAGCCATTCCAGCTCGAACTGGTTGGGTGTTGCCAATCGCGCTTGGGGAAGAAGCCTGTCGCGGATCAGCTCGGGCAAACCATAGGCGACGAAAACACCGATCCCGTCATCGCCGATGACGGGATCGCAAACGCAAAGAATATCCGGGTTGCGCCGCAGCGCCCGTTCGACGAAAGCCGAAACCACCTCGCCGACCTCCACAGACCCCAGATACCCCGTCAGAAGCACGGCGCAATCCTTCACCAGACCGCGCTCCTCGACCCCGCGCAGAAGATCGGCGACAAGATCGGCCTCCAGAACACGCCCGCGCACCGTCGGATAATGCGGGTGGTTGGAAAGAAGCGTGGTCGGAACGACCGCGACGGTGGCTCCCAGGGCCTGCATGGGCCAGGCGGCGGCACTGTTGCCCACATGGCCGTGCACCACCTGGCTCTGGATCGAGATGATCTGGCGCGTATTCGCCGACCTACGCATGGTCAGCGCAGGATCGGATGAGAAAATGTAAGCCGACCAACGACATCGCGCGCTGCCTCGAGAATCTCCGGTGCCACATCGTCAACCTTTCCGCCTGCTGTCCGAAGCGACGACAGGACCGTCAGAATGGTGCTGCCCACTTCACGAAAATCACGCTGATCGAGGCCACGAGACGTGGCTGAAGGTGTGCCGAGCCTTATCCCGGAGGGCGCCATGGGCGGCCGTGCATCGAAGGGGATCGTATTCTTGTTGATGGTGAGACCGACCTGTTCGAGAAGATCGGCGGCAGCCCGCCCATCGATATCGAAGGGGGAGAGGTCGACGAGCAGCAGATGGCAGTCCGTGCCGCCTGTGACGAGCCGCAGCCCGCCCTCCGACAATGTCTGCGCGAGCGCCTGCGCATTGTCCCGTACGGCAGCCGCATACTGCTTGAATTCCGGCTGCAACGCTTCCTCGAACGCAACCGCTTTGGCTGCGATCACGTGCATCAGCGGCCCGCCCTGCACACCGGGGAAAACGGCCTTGTCGATCCTGCGTCCGATTTCAGGATCCATGCCCATGATGACGCCGCCGCGCGGACCGCGCAACGTCTTGTGCGTGGTCGAGGTGACGACATGGGCGTGTGGCACCGGATTGGGATAGACGCCGGCAGCGATCAGGCCGGCATAGTGTGCGATATCGGCCATCAGATAGGCGCCGGTTTCATCGGCGATTGCGCGTGCCCGTGCAAAATCGATGCGCCGCGCATAGGCCGAACCGCCGACAACGATCAATTTCGGCCGTTCTTTCCGCGCCACCCTTTGGAGTTCGTCATAATCAATGAGTTCATCGTCACGGCGAACCTTGTAGGTGACCGCGTTGAACCAGCGGCCCGACACGGTGACGGGCGCGCCATGCGTAAGGTGTCCGCCGCAGGCAAGGTCCAGTCCCAGGATTGTGTCGCCGGGCTGGAGGAGGGCAAAGAAAACGGCCAGATTGGCGTTCACACCGCTATGCGGCTGCACATTGGCCCAACCGGCATCGAAAAGCTTGCACAAGCGCTCCACCGCCGCCCGTTCGACAATATCGGAAGGGCCGCAACCGCCGTAATAGCGCCGGCCAGGATAGCCTTCCGCATATTTGTCGGTGAACACGGAAGCCTGTGCCAGACGCACTGCGCGGCTCGCGATATTCTCCGAGGCGATGAGCTCGAGCCCGTCCTGCTGGCGCCGTTCCTCCGCCGCGATAGCAGACGCGATAAGAGCGTCTGGCAATGCGCTCATGGCGGTAATGGTTCGGTTGCAACTTTCAATATTCATGATCGACCTTCGGGGGG
>SWCE01003945.1_pt1 | contig 42844 bp, 33 predicted proteins | sample 4690061 | NCBI WGS metagenome assembly SWCE01 (sample SAMN10267279, study PRJNA491770) | bioreactor metagenome | isolation source: DHS bioreactor inoculated with subseafloor sediment | place: Japan: off Shimokita Peninsula | collected 2012-10
TTTTTTGGTCGTTTGCAGGCCGAAGAAATCCATGATGAGCAGTCATACACGCAAGCTCGAATTCATTTCATGCTACCAATCACTTTCCAAACAGGGTAAGAAATGTTTTCAAGGCTTAAAAAATGGTTATGGGTATTATGTGCATCAAGCTGCGGCAAAATTGTCGGTATTTTGTGACTTGGAGTTGGTATTTTTATACAAATTTTCGGTCCCGAGGCTTGGTCAATTTTCCGGAAAAAGTGGACGAAATTTGTCACTTATAAGTATAAATTTTTGGGTTGATGATCTTAATTGTTTGAAATGATACGGATAGTTTTTTGCGGAATATTGGCATGCTTCTGGCTCTACATTGGTGAGCAAGCTGGGCCGCAAAATGTTCAATGCCGGCGCAGCGCTGCATGCGCAAGAAATGCATCTCCAACATAAAAGGATGGCGGGGAAGGATGGGATATTTTTGCCATGATCCGAAGCCCGGATCGACGCTTTATCGGATTCGGAGGATGAATGACTAAATATGCGATGTTGATGATGACGATCTTGTTTTGCGTCTCAATTTCCATGATGGGATGCAAAGATCACACCAAAGAGTCGTTAACTTCAGAGGGCGAGGCGCTTTTCCAGCAGGGAAATTACAACGGGGCTACAGTACATTACAAGAATGCCCTTGAAAAAGATCCAAATTTTGTTGAAGCCCGCTTCAACCTCGGCCTTGCCTATCTGGAAACCGGCAAGCTCGATCAGGCGGAACGCGAGTTCCAGAAGGTCCAGCTGCAGAATCCCCGTGACAATCGCGTCACCTTCCAGCTTGCCCGCATCGCCAATTTTCAGAACAAGCCTGCCGTGGCCGTGCCGCTGCTGACCACCTATCTGCAGGAGAATCCGGACGATCCGGCGGCCCTGGAACAGTTGGCTTTTTCCGCCACCATTTCCGGGGATCTGACCGGGGCGCGCGAGCTGCTCGAAAAGGTGCTCGTCGTTGAGCCTGGGCGCGTATCCGCGCGGCTGGCGCTCATTCACAACTTCATGACCCAGGGCGACGGGGGCCGGGCCCGCGAGGCTGTTGACGCCCTGCTGAAGGACGATCCCAACAACAGACCCGCCCTGCACGTCCTGGCGCAGCTCGAAGCCCGTGAGCGCGATCCCGACGGCATGCTCGACGTGTATTCGCGCATCTCTTCCATCTATCCCAGCGACCTCTTCGCTCGTTACAAAGAGGGCAGCCTCCTTATCGACAAGGGGCAGGGGGACGCGGTCAAGGCCTCGGCCGAGGCCATGATCAAGGAATTTCCCGACAAGGCCGAAGGCCACCGTCTGCTTGGCCTGTACCTTTCCCGCGAAGGCCGGTTCGATGAGGCCGTGACTTCCCTGAGCAAGTCCCTGCGTATCCAGCCCGATCTTGAGACCTACTATCTGCTGGGCCTTGCCTATTATTATGTCGGCAATCTCGAAATGGCCGTGACCCAGTTCCAGACCGTGCTCGATTACAGCCCCGGCTTTGTGCAGGCCAGGGTCATGCTGGGCGAGATATTTCTGCGCCAGGGTCGCGGAGCCGAGGCTTTGGTCGTGGCGGAGCGAATGCTCGAAACGAACCCTGAAGATTTCCGGGCCCACGCCCTCAAGGGCGACGCCCTGCTCCTTCTGGGCAAGCCCCAGGAGTCGCGTGCGGTTTACGAAAAGGCGTCCGACCTGGCGCCCACCCACTACGGCCTGCTGCTCAAGAACGGCTTGCTTAAGCTCTCCCTGGGCGACGGGGGCGGCGAGCAGGATCTCAAAAAGGCCCTGGAGGTCTCGCCGCAAGGGCTTGATGCACGCCTGGCCCTGCACGCCTTTTATCTCAGAAACGGGCGCGGCGAAGAGGCCATGTCCGTGTTGACCGAGGGGCTTGGCGGCGGCAAGGCCGATGCCGTGCTTTACAATGCCCTGGCCAAGGCCTCCCTTGGCCGTAAGGACGCGGAAGGGGCCGAGGACTACCTGACCAAGGCTCGCGCCGCCGATCCGGAATATCTGCAGACCTACTACAACATGGCCACCTTCATGCTGGCCAAGGGCAAGCCTGACGACGCCGTGAACCAGTACGACCTGGCCCTCGGGGTCAATCCAGGCGACGTGCGCGCCCTGACCGCCTCGGCCGCCGTACTCGACAAGCAGGGCAAGACCGACGAGGCCCGCTCCCGCCTGGACAAGGCCCGCGCCACCGGGGACCTGGGCGCGGCCATGATGCTGTCCGGATTCCTGCAGCAGCACGGCAAGAGCGATGAGGCCCTGGCCGTGCTCGATGAAGAACTGCTGAAGCAGCCCGACAATTTGGGTATCGTGCAGGCCAAGGCCAAACTGCACATCGTCCGCAAGGAGCCGGACAAGGCCATGGCCCTGTATGGCCGGCTCGAAGCGGCCGACCCCTGGGCCGGGACCATGGAACGGACCCGCGCCTGGATGACGCTGGGCGACGTGGACAAGGCCGAGGAGAGCGCCCGGCGCCTCATTCAGCTGAGCCCGAACAGGGCCCAGTCCTACCTGCCGCTGGCCGCCATACTCGAGGTGCGCAAGGACCGCGCCGGCGCCGAGGCCGAGCTGCTGAAGGGGGTGGCCCTTGAGCCCACCAACCCGCGCATGGGCGTGCTGCTGGCCGAATTCCAGTTGCGCGGCCGCGAAGTGGAAAAGGCCCTGGCCACCTTCGACGCCGTGCTGGCCTACGCGCCCACCGACGCCCAGGCCCTGACGGGCAAGGGCATGTGCGTGCAGCTCCTGGGCCGCAAGGACGAGGCGGCGAAGCTCTACCTGCAGGCCGTGCAGGCCAAAAACGACTATGTCCCGGCCTTGAACAATCTGGCCATGCTCTGGGCTGACAGCGAGGAGACGCGCCTGCAGGCCGTGAACCTGGCCATGGCCGCCTTCACCCGCGCCAATTCCGACCCCTCGGTCATCGACACCCTGGGGTACACCCTGATCCGCAACGGCCGCTCCGAGGAAGCGCTCAAAGTCCTGGACCGCGCCCTGTCGCTGGCCCCTGGACACTCCGCTATCCTCTACCACAAGGGCTTGGCCCTGTCGGAACTGGGCCGCACCGAAGAGGCCCTGCCAGTCCTGGAACAGGCCCTGGCCGGCGGCGATTTCGAGGAGAAGGCGGAGGCGCAGAAGTTGTTTGACACCCTGACTGGATCGTAATGCGTGACGCGTAATGCGTGACGGGTCCCGATGCCAAGAATCCGCGTCACTTGTCACGGATCACGCGTAACGAATAAACAACGAGGGAAATTATGGCTACCCTGGTCCTTCGCAATCTTGCCCACGATATTGTCTGGGCGCTTTTGGCCCTGGCTGCTTCCGTGGCGATATTCACTCCTTCCATGGCCTCTTGGGCCGGGAATGTTTCGCTCTTGCCCGAGGCGGGCGGGTTTCTGGCCATTACCGTGGTGCCCTCGGTGATCCTGTGGTCGGTTTTCGGGTTGAAGGGCCTCAAATCCAGGGTGCCTCTGGCCCTGTGCTGCCAGACCCTGGTGACCACCATCTCCATGGCCATATTCTATCTGGTCAGCGTATCTTCCGGGCTCATGGGCCGGGAGTCGCAGGTCATGGTGGTGGGGTTTGGGGTCTTTGCCGCGCTCAAGATCATGGAGTTCATGTTTGCCAAGTTTCGTCGCGCATTCCTCGGTGTTGGCAAACGCGTGCTTGTGGTCGGGGATGGCCTGATGGCGGAATTGATGGAAGAATACATCAAGTCCAGTAATGGGCGCTATGTCATGCTGGGCCGGGTGAAATGCCCGTCCGTCCAGGAATGCGGCGCGAGCCTCGATGACGAACTGACCGATTGCAAGAGCGGCAGACTTTTGCGCATGGCCCAGAATTTCATGGCCGACCAGATTGTGGTGTCCCTGCGCGAGCGACGCGGCGTCTTTCCGGTGGAAGAGCTGCTCAACTGCAAGCTGGCCGGGATCGAGGTCGTGGACGCCCCCACTTTTTACGAACGGGCGACCCACAAGATGCTCATCGAGAACATCACGCCGAGCTGGTTCATCTTCAGTCACGGCTTCAAGGTCACCTGGCTCCTGCGGCTGTGCAAGCGCACCCTCGACATCATGGCCTCCTCTCTTGGCCTCTTGTTCTTTTTGCCGTTCATTCCGTTCATTGTTCTGGCCATCAAGCTCGATTCCCCCGGCCCCATCCTCTTCAAGCAGGTGCGCGTGGGCCATGGCGACCGGCCCTTCACGCTCATGAAGTTCCGCTCCATGCGCCAGGACGCCGAATCGCAGACCGGTGCCGTGTGGTCTCAGGAAAACGATCCGCGCATCACCAAGGTCGGCAATTTCCTGCGCCGGTCGCGGCTCGATGAAATCCCGCAGCTGGTGAACATCCTCATAGGGGACATGTCCGTGGTCGGGCCGCGTCCCGAGCGCCCCGAGTTCGTGGGCGAACTCAAGAAACGCATCCCGTACTACTCCGAGCGCCATTACGTGAAACCGGGGCTGACGGGTTGGGCGCAGGTCTGCTACCCCTACGGTTCCTCCGTGGAGGACGCCATCGAGAAGCTGCGCTACGATCTCTACTACATCAAGAACATTTCCATTTTCCTGGATTTTCACATCATTCTCAAAACATTCAGCGTCGTGCTGCTGGGCAAGGGGAGGTAGGCATGTCTTTGGGTTCAAGTTATAAAGGTTTTTCACGCAAGCGCGGCTTCATGTCGCTGCTGACCATGGTCGTCCTTGGCGTCTTTTTGTTGTGCGGAGCGGCTGCCGCGTCCGATGAAAACGAATACATCATCGGCGCCGGGGACCGGCTGAGCGTTTTTGTCTGGGGCGAGGCGGAACTGAGCGTCCCTGCCCTGGTGCGGCCCGACGGGCGCATCTCCCTGCCCGGCGCGGGCGAGATCATGGCCCAGGGGCTGACCCCTGAAGCCCTGCAAAAGGAGATCGCCGCACGCCTCACGGCCCTGGTCAAGGAGCCGGTCGTCACCGTGTCCATGGCCGAGATCGCCAACAGTAAGGTCTACATCATCGGCGGCGGGGTTACCCCTGGCATCTTCGATCTGAAGCAGAAAACCTCCCTGCTGCAGCTTCTGGCCAGCATGGACCTGACCCGCGCCGACCTGCACGGGGCCCATGTCATGCGCGACGGCAACAAAATCGAACGCAATTTCGACAGCCTCCTGCACCAGGGCGACGTGAGCCAGGACCTGGCCCTGCGCCACAACGACATCGTCTTCTTCCCGGCCCTGCCCGAACCGTACGTGTACGTCCTCGGCGCCGTAGGCACCCCTCGGGCCCTGCCCTTCAAGGACGGCATGACCGTACTCGACGCCATCCTCGACAGCGGCGGCTTCAGCAAGTTCGCCAAGGAGAACGACACGGTAGTGGTGCGCAGGGAAAACGGCGTGGAACAACGCATCCCCGTCCGCGCCCGCGACCTCATCGACGGCAAGGACCTGACGCAGAACGTACAGCTTCGGCGCGGGGATTATATCATCGCCAATACGAGTTTCTTCTAGCAGGCCGCCCAAAAACGGCGATCTGCTGCGTCAACGGAAAAATTCAGGCCGCTTATGTAGACGGCTACACCGCGCGTCCTGAATTTTTTCGTTTCCTTGCATCTCACCATTTTTGAACGGCCTGCGAATTTTGAATTAATCAGAACAATAAACATCTATATCGGGTCACGGAACATTGCATGAATCATGAGTTGTATCTGGAGCTGGAGCGGTATGTGCGCCTGTTGTTGCGGCGCAAGCGTTTGCTGGTGCTGGTGGCTTTGTTGACCATGACCTTGGGGGTTGTGGCCAGTTATGTGTTGCCCAAGAAGTTTGAGGCTCAGTCCACGGTTTTCATCGAGCAGAGCGTCATCAGCGATCTGGTCAAGGGTATTGCCATCACCCCGTCCATGGAAGCCAAGATCAAGGTGCTGTCCGTATCCATGCTCAGCCGCGAGAACCTGACACAGGTCCTGCGCATTCTGGACAAGGACCTGGATCTGAACACCGATGCCAAGCGCGAGGCTTATCTGGAAGAGTTGCGCACGCGCATCAACATCAAGCTCGACGAGAAGCGCGGCATTGTCTTTTTGTCCTTCGTGGACCCAGATCCGCGCTTCGCCCGCGATCTGATCAACACCATGGCTCAAGTCTACATCGAGTCCAATACCGCCTCCAAGCGCGATGAGTCCCTGGACGCGACGCGCTTTCTGGCCGAGCAGATCGAGAGTTTCAAGAAGCGCATCGACGCGGTGGAGGATGAGATCAACGAGTACAAGGCCGACCATGGCTTGCAGCTGGCCGTGGACGAGACCATCATCCGTTTTGAGATCGCCGAGGCTGAAAAGAAGCTGGAAGATATCCGGGCGCGGCGTTTTGAACTCGAAACCCAGCTACGCCTCATGCCCTCGGGCGGGGGGCAGCGCGACCCGGTGGCGGACCTGGAGCAGCAGCTGGCCGGTTTGCTGACGACCTACACGGAAAGTCACCCCAGAGTCATCCGCCTGCGCGGCGAGATCGAGGCCATGAAGGCCAGCCCTTCCAGAGGCCGGGCCGGGGACGGCGGGGCAGGGCAGACGCGGGCGCTCCTCAATGCGGAGCTTGAAGCCAACAAGGGCTTTGAGGAGACTCAGCTGCGCACCATCGAGGAGAAACGACAACTGCTGCGCGAGATCCCGTCCATCCGCACGGGCCTGAACGAACTCTTGCGCAAGAAGGAAAACGAGACCCTCATCTACAGCCAGCTGGTCACGCGTTACGGGCAGTCCGAGGTGTCCAAGCAGATGGAGATGGAGAACAAGTCCATGACCTTTCGCATCGTGGACCCGGCCGTGCTGCCCACCCAGCACATCAGCCCCAAGCGCTTGCTGATCATGCTCGGCTCCCTCGTAGCGGGCCTGGGCGCGGGCGCGGCGCTGATCATCCTGCCCTACCTCATGGGCGGGGCGGTAAAGGGCCTGGACGACCTGCGCGCCCTGAACCTGCGCGTGCTGGCGGTCCTCCCGAACATCCCCAAACCCGCCGAGGACAGGCAGCGCAAGAGAGGCGATCTCATCTTCCTCGCCGTGGCCGCCCTCTATTTCTCCGCGCTGATGGCCGTCGTGGCGATGGAGGTGCTTGGGAAGACGTATGTGGAAGCGGCGTTGGAGCAGGTTAGGGCGTTTTGGATGTGAGGGGGGGATGCGTGATGCGTGACGGGTGACGCGTGACGAAGTAGTACCACCAACGTCATTGCGAGGAGTCTTCGACGCGGCAATCCATCTTTGGGTTTTTGCGTTTATGAAAGGCAGGAAGGCAGTAAAGGCATGGATTGCCACGCCCCAGGGGCTCGCAATGACGCCCTGCCACCAACGTCATTGCGAGGAGTCTTCGACGCGGCAATCCATCTTTGGGTTTTTGCGTTTATGAAAGGCAGGAAGGCAGTAAAGGCATGGATTGCCACGCCCCAGGGGCTCGCAATGACGCCCTGCCACCAGCGTCATTGCGAGGAGTCTTCGACGCGGCAATCCATCTTTGGGTTTTTGCGTTTATGAAAGGCAGGAAAGGCAGGAAAGGCATGGATTGCCACGGGGGAAGCCCCCTCGCAATGACGAACCAAAAACCAAAAACCAAAAACCAAAAACAATCCGGAGGTTGTTCAAAAATCATTCTGGCAAGGAACGCATGAATTTTGAAGGTTGAAGTGTATAAAGACATACATGAAACCTTAAAAATTAATGCAGTGACGCAGCCAGAAGGAGTTTTTCAACAACCTCCTCCCCCTAGGGAGCAGAATGAGCAGAATCGAGGAAGCATTGGCCAAGGCCGCCGGGATGGCGACTGGGGGTCGGGGGGTGGAGACCAGGCCCCATACCATGAGGCCGGGCGCGGCGCGGGTGCCCATGGGTGAAAAGCGGATTGGCGGCGTGCGTCTGCCCGAGGAGACCATGGTCGTGATCAACGAGCCCCTTTCGCCCATGGCCGAAGAGTATCGCAAGCTCAAGGAAACCGTGGTCAAGATGACCAAGCGCGAGCGTTTCGACAACCTCATCGCCGTGACCAGCGCCACCGTGGCCGAGGGCAAGAGCATGACCGCCGTGAACCTGGCCGCGTGCCTGGCCCTGGAGTACGATCACACCGTGCTCCTCATTGACGCGGACCTGCGGCGGCCCACCGTGCACCGGTACCTGCAGCTTGGCGCATGCAAGGGCCTCTCGGACTGCATGCGCGAGGGCATGGATGTCGGCGAGCTGCTGGTCAAGACCGACATCGGCAAGCTCACCGTGCTGCCCGCGGGCACGCCTGTGGCCAACCCGGTGGAGCTCTTTTCCTCCGAGACCATGCGCAACCTGTTCCGGGAGATGAAGACCCGCTACTCCGACCGCTACATCATCATCGACACCCCGCCCGTGCTGCCCTTTGCCGAGACCCGCTCCATCGCGCGCATGGCCGACGGGGTTCTGCTGGTGGTCAAGGAGGGGCAGCCGAGCCTGGGGCAGATCGAGGAGGCCCTGGAGGCCCTGGACACCACCGTTCTTGGCATCGTCTACAACGGGGCCCGGCAGCAGCATCGCAACTCTTACTATTATTATTCGGAATAGAGCGTGTACACAGATTTTTTCGGGCTGCGCGAAAAGCCCTTCGACCTCCTGCCCAACCCGGATTTTCTGTATCCGAGCAAGGCGCACAAACGGGCGCAGACCTACCTCTCCCACGGCGTCAGGGAGCGGGCCGGGTTCATTCTGCTGACCGGCGAGGTGGGCTCTGGCAAGACCACGCTCATCCGCAACATGCTGCGCTCCGAGCTGCAGGCGTGCGTGCTGGCCAAGGTCTTCAACACAAAAGTCGATTCCCTGCAGCTGCTCATGCAGATCAACAGCGACTTTGGCCTTGAAACCGACGGCCGCGACAAGGCCGCCCTGCTGCGCGAACTGAACGATTTTCTCATCGAGCAGTACGCCCAGCGCCGCCAGGCCGTGCTGATCATCGACGAGGCCCAGAACCTGTCCTCCGAGATCCTCGAAGAGATCCGCATGCTCTCCAACCTGGAGACGGACCGCGACAAGCTCCTGCAGATCATCCTCGTGGGCCAGCCCCAGTTGCGCGACATCCTGGCCCGGCCCGAGCTTCTGCAGCTGCGCCAGCGCATCCAGATCAACTGCAACCTGCAGCCGCTCGGCCCGGCCGAGGTGCGCGAATACATCGAGTTCCGCCTGGAAAAGGCCGGCAACCGCGAGGCCCTCATCCTCGACGACGACGCGGTGGAGGCCGTTGCCGCCTACAGCCGAGGCATACCCCGGCTCATCAACATCCTGTGCGATTACATCATGATTGACGCCTACTCCTCCGGAAACCGAAACATCGGCGGAGACACCGTACACGAGCTGGCCGCCGACCTGGCCTTTGTGGACCAGTACTGGGAAAGCAAAACCCCGGACCAGGCGGACGGGAATGGCACCAACGGGTCGCAGCCCAGAATCGACCAAGTCTCAGGCCAGGCCCGCCTGCTGGCCGCCATCGGCGCCCTCAACAAACGCGTGGAGTCCCTGGAATTCCAGCCTGTGTGGGACAACGCCGCGCTGCTGGACCTGCGCGACCGTATGGACAAGGCGGAGCGGGAGCAGCAAATCATGGTCCACGAACTGTGGGCCGGAATCCAGCAACTGCGTTCGGAGATAGCATTGAAGGATGAGCCGGAGCCGGAGGCGCTTGCTTCAAGTAAGAAACGGAGTGTATGGAAGTTTCTCTGGGGGGAGTGAGGACGCCTGAGAACCATTCTGGACTGCGTTGCTCCCCGATTTTGACGGGCTTATGTAGTCGGCTACACCGCACCCGCCAAAATCGACTCGCGCCTTGCCACAATGGCTCTCAGACGCCCTCACGAGGGATTTTGGTATTTTATGCTTTAAACGGGAACTGTTTTTAGTTTTAGGGTTTTATATAAGAAATGTGATGTGTGACGGGTGATGCGTGATGCGTAACGAAGTAGTGCCACCGACGTCATTGCGAGGAGTCTTCGACGTGGCAATCCATCTTTGGTTTCTGGTTTTCAGTTTTTTGTTTTTGGCTTGAAACCAAGCGAAGCGCCATCGCGTCACGCATTACGCATCACGGTTTTCGTAAAAACAAACTTCTTCCGAGGCTGACCATGTCCTATCCGTCCCATTCGTCCCATCCCCCCGTGGCGCCCGTGCGGCTGTTCGCGGTTGGCTTGGTGCTGGCGTTTTTCGTGAGCGTGCCCATTGCCGCCTTTGCCGAGGAACCCGCCTGGAAGGCTTCCTTAAGCGTTGGCGAGGAGTTCAACGACAATGTGGACGAGGAAAAAAATGGCCGTGACGATTTCATCACCTCCGTGCGGCCCAGCCTTTCCTATGTGCGCGAAGGGGAGCGGCTTCTTTTCGAGTCCGCATACAGCGGGGACTACCGCTTCTACGCCAAGGGCACCGAGGATCAGGAGTTCAATCACAACCTGAATGTCCACGCCCTGCTCGACGCCTGGGAGAGCTTTCTTTTCCTGGACCTGACCGACACCTACCGCCTGGTCAACGAGGATCGCACCGAGGGCGACGTGACGGAAGACGACTCCACCGTGGGACTGGTGCAGCAGAACACCTTCACCTTCTCCCCCTACATCACCCCGCGTTTCGGGGAGCGCGGCCAGGCCAAGATCGGCTATGCCTACTCCAACATCTGGTACGAGGACTCGGACAACGACGGGAAGAACATCCATCGTGGGTTTGTGGACGCGGACTACGAGCTGACCGACAGAGCCTCGCTCCTGTCCGGCTATTCCTACACCCAGGAACTTTCCGATGACGAGACCCTGCACCGCCACATCGGCTACCTTGGCGGCCGCTACGCCTATTCCGAGACGGGCAGCGTGTTTTTAAAAGCCGGTCCGCAGCACACCCGCTATCAGGACCGCGACACCAGCGCCACCAGCCTGTACTGGGACGCGGGCCTGGATCACGATTTCGGGGCCGTGCAGCTGAACCTGACCTCGGGCATCTCCTTCGAGGACGACCCGGACACAGGCCAGACCTACGAACGCAAATTCGCCACCCTGCGCCTGTCCAAAGCCTGGGAACGCACAACGGCCAGCGTCTCCACCACCCTGGAGGACTACGAAGAAAACTCCGGCGTGGACAACGACGGGGACTCGGTGCGCAGAACGGTCCTGGGCCTGAACCTCTCCCACGAACTCTCCTCCCGTCTGACCGGAACCCTGGGCCTGAGCCACGACTTCGAGGACAGCGACGAAAACACCAAACGCTGGAACGCGAACCTTGGGCTGACCTATGCGTTGAGTGAGAAGTTGAGCCTGGGGGGGTGGTACAGGTTTAAGGATTCGACTTCGGATGATGTTGATGAGGAGTATCGCGTTAATAGGGTTGGGGTGCAGGTTACGTATTTGTTTTAGAAACGTGAGACGTGATGCGTGATGCGTGAATATTTGGTTTCTGGTTTTTGGTTTTTTGTTTTTAGCTTGAATTAAGCGAAGCGTCGTCGCATTACGCGTTACGCATTACGGATAACGGATTTAGGGTTTTACGGGAGCGTGATGCGTGACGGGTGATGGGTGATGCGTGATGCGTAACAAAGCAGTACCACCAACGTCATTGCGAGGAGTCTTCGACGTGGCAATCCATCTTCGGGTTTCTGCGTCTGGGCAAGGCAGAAAGGCAGTAAAGGCATGGATTGCCACGCCCCAGGGGCTCGCAATGACGCCCTGCCACCGACGTCATTGCGAGGAGTCTTCGACGTGGCAATCCATCTTCGGGTTTCTGCGTCTGGGCAAGGCAGGAAGGCAGTAAAGGCATGGATTGCCACGCCCCAGGGGCTCGCAATGACGCCCTGCCACCAACGTCATTGCGAGGAGTCTTCGACGCGGACTTGTCGGGCAATGGCGCGAAATCCATCTTTGGGTTTTTGCGTTTATGAAAGGCAGGAAAGGCAGAAAGGCATGGATTGCCAGACTGGCCCTCAAACGTTCTCCGGGGAATTTTGATTCATGCTCTTTCGTAAGACAAACTGGTGAGAGACGTAGTGTTTCGAGAAGAGGCTCAAAGGCCATGTCATACATTGACGATATTTGACTTGATTGAAAAAATTATGCTTTAGTTTTTGGAATATAATTTTGCGTTTAATGGAATAACATAAATGAATTTGAGCCTGTTCAAAAACCATTGTGGCAAGGCGCAAGGAAAATGCAAGGGTGAAGTGTATCGCGACATACATGAGCCCGCAGCATTTTTCGCAGCAACGCAGTCCAGAAGGGATTTTTCAACGGGCTCCTTCCGAAGGAAAATAGCATGACTTGGAAGCTGTTCAAAAACCATTCTGGCAAGGCGCGAGCCGATTTTGGAGGACGATGTGTAGCCGTCTACATGAGTTCTTCAAAATCGGGGAGCAACGCAGTCCAGAAGGGATTTTCTGATATCTCATGTCTTCTTTAAGGATATAATACAATGACTTGGAAGCTGTTCAAAAACCATTCTGGCAAGGCGCGAGCCGATTTTGGAGGACGATGTGTAGCCGTCTACATGAGTTCTTCAAAATCGGGGAGCAACGCAGTCCAGAAGGGATTTTCTCCAATAATATTTCTTTTTTAAGGAAACATTACAATGTCTTGGGAACTGTTCAAAATCCATTGTGGCAAGGCGCAAGCCGATTTTGAAGGGCGAAGTGTAGCTGACTACATGAGTTCTTCAAAATCGGTGCGGCAACGCAGCCAGAATGGCATTTTCAACAGTTCCCACCTGCCGGGGGCGAGATGAGGAACGCTCTGACCATCGACGTCGAGGACTACTTCCAGGTCACCGCCTTTGATGGGGTCGTCGACCGCAAAGACTGGGCCGTTTATCCGTCTCGGGTGGAGAACAACACGCGGCGGGTCATGGATCTTCTGGATGAGCATGGGCTCAAGGGTACTTTTTTTGTGCTTGGCTGGGTGGCGGAGCGGTTTCCGCTCATGGTGCGCGAGATGGCCGACAATGGGCATGAGGTGGCCTGCCACGGGTTTGGGCATGAGCTTGTGTACAACATGACGCCGGATAGTTTTCGCACGGACGTGCGCCTGGCCAAGAATACCCTGGAGAACATCACCGGCCGCAAGGTCCTGGGCTACCGCGCGCCGAGCTATTCCATTGTCGAGCGCAGCATGTGGGCCCTTGATGTGCTTATCGAGGAAGGCTTTGTCTATGATTCGAGCATTTTTCCCATCCATCACGACAATTACGGCATCCCCGGCGCGCAGCGCTTCCCGTACGATATCGAGCGCCCGGCCGGGACCATTCGCGAGTTTCCCCTGACCACCCTGAGCATCCCCATGCCGGGAAAGAATCTGGCCCTGCCCATCGCGGGCGGCGGGTATCTGCGCCTCCTGCCCGTGGGCGTCATCCATTGGGGCATGCGCCGTATCAACCAGGTGGAGAAGCAGCCCACGGTCCTCTATTTCCACCCCTGGGAAGTGGACCCCGAACAACCCCGCATCAAGGCGCGGCTCAAGTCGCGCTTCCGGCACTACGTCAACCTGGAAACCACCGAAGACAAGATCCGTACGCTGTTCAAAGGGCTGGAATTTGACACCATGGCCAACGTGCTGGGGCTCAACGGGGATGGATCAAAGAAAGAGGATGGTTCTGGTAACGGTGATGCTCGCGACACGGAGTCGCCCAAAGCATGATCGCGCAAGCTGAAATTTTCCAGGGCGATGCGTCCGAGTGGGATGCCTTCGTGGCATCCATGCCCGGCGCGGCCGGTTATCACGCCCATGCCTGGCGCGCGATATTGGAGCGCAGTTTCGGCCACAAAAGCTACATGCTAGCGGCCCGCGTCCAGGGTGCGCTGAGCGGGGTGCTGCCGCTGGTGCACATGAAGAGCCTGCTGTTCGGCAATTTTCTGGTTTCGCTGCCGTTTGTGACCTATGGCGGGCTGCTTTGCCGCGACGCGGATTCGGCCAGGGTGCTGCTTGAGAGCGCCGAGGAGCTTCGTGCCCGGCTCGGGGCGCGGCATGTGGAGCTGCGGCATGGCGATGCCGAGCTGGATCTACCGGCCAAGCGTCACAAGGTGGCCATGGTGCTTGCGCTCCCTGCGGATGAGCAGGTCATGTGGACAGGGTTTGGTGCCAAGGTCCGCAATCAGGTGCGCAAGGCGCAGAAGGAAGGGCTTGCGGCGCAGTGGGGCGGGCGGGAACTGCTGGCCGAATTTTACGAAGTGTTCGTGCGCAACATGCGCGACCTGGGCACCCCGGTCTATTCCAGAGATTTTTTCGCCAACGTTCTTGGCGGGTTGCCGGAAAATACGCGCATCATCGTCGTGCGGTTGCACGGCAAGGCTGTGGCTGCGGGGCTGCTGTACCATCACGGCCGGACCCTGGAGATCCCCTGGGCTTCGTCCATCCGGGATTTCAACAGCCTCTGTCCCAACAATCTCATGTACTGGGAATGCATCCGTTACGGCATAACCCAGGGGCTCGCGCGTTTTGACCTTGGCCGATCTACACCAGGAGCAGGGACGTTCAAGTTCAAGGCGCAGTGGGGAGCTACGCCGGAACCTTTGGCCTGGCACTATCTGCTGCCAAAAGGTGCGAAGCTGCCCGATCTGACCAACCAGAATCCGAAATACTCCCTGGCCATCGACATGTGGCAACGCCTGCCCCTGCCCGTGACCCGGCTCATCGGGCCGCCCATCGTGAGGTGCATCCCGTGATTAGCCCCAAGTTCCGCACCTTGCCGCCAAGCGCCGCGCCCCTGTACGGGCGGGACATCCTGGCGGGCATCAGGGCCCTCGGCCGCCCGCATGAGGCTGCGGATGAGTTGCGGCAAGAAATCCAGAAAAAATTCGGGGCGCGGCATGTCTTTTTCGCCACCTCTGGCCGCGCCGGGCTCTCGGCCGGGCTGACGGCCTTGCGCCGACTCCATCCGGAACGAGACGAGGTGCTGCTGCCCGCCTACACCTCCTTTTCCGTCCCATCGGCCGTGGTCAATGCCGGGCTCAAGGTCAGCCTCTACGACCTGCACCCCGACACCCTGGCCCCGGACATGGCCAGCCTGGAGCGGGCCATGAGCCCACGGACCCTGTGCGTGGTGGCCTGCCATCTCTTCGGGTACCCCCTGGACCTTGAGCCGCTGCGGGAGATGTGCCGGGCCAGCGGCGCGGCCCTCTTTGACGATGCAGCCCAGGCCATGGGCGCGAGCATCGGCGGCAAACTGGCCGGGACCATGGGAGACGTGGGGCTTTTCAGCCTGAGCCGGGGCAAGAACATGACGGCGGTGGATGGCGGCATCGTGCTTACGGACTGCGACGATGTGGCCGAGGGCCTGGCTGCCTTGCTTTCGGAGCCGTCCGGGTTGCGCCCCAAGCACGTTGTCCAGTCTTTCATGCTATTGGCCATGCTCCACCCCAGAGCATACTGGCTGCCAGCATCACTGCCATTTTTGAACATCGGGGCGTCGGTCTTTGATCCGGTTTTTCCCGTGGAAAGTCTGGATTTTTGGCGTGCAGGCTTGGCGGTGAGTGTTCTGGAGCGCCTTGATGCTTTGAATGCCGATCGCAGGACTGTTGCCGCATCTCTGTTGTCCAAGCTGGATAAGCTGGATGGCGTGCGAACCATTCGCCCACTGGCGGGAGCAGAGCCGATCTTTCTTCGTCTGCCGGTCTTGCCGAAAAACGGGGCGTGGCCGCGCGGAAAAGTGCCCGTGATCCCGGAGATGGGTATTGTGCGGTCGTATCCGCTGGCGTTGCAGGATATCGCGCCCCTCAAGCCGCACTTCGCTGGATCGGAAAGCTGTCCCGTGTCGGCCCTGCTGGCGAGTAGCCTCTTGACCCTGCCCACTCACAGTTTTGTGAAGGATGCTGATTTGACGGTCATGGCTTGTGCTCTCAAGGAAATTTTCGAGAAGGCAGAAACCAAGGATAATTCGATGCGCACTTGTTCTGTGCAGACTGTCATGGAGAACAAGGCATGACCTTCGTGTTCTGGTTTTCGCTGCTCGCGCTCGTTTATGCTTTTCTCGGTTACCCGTTGATTGTTCGGGTGGCTGCGGCACTGTTGGGCAGAAAGACACTGAAAGACAGTAACCATACGCCAACGGTGAGCGTTTTGTTGTCCGTGTATAATGAAGAGCAGGTCATCCGCCAGAAGATCGAGAATTTCCTGCAACTGGATTACCCTGAGGATCGCATCGAACTGCTGGTCATTTCAGACGGGTGTTCTGACCAGACCGAAGAAATTGTTCGTTCGTTCGCATCGGATCGGGTGCGATTGCTGGTTCAGGAGGAGCGGGGCGGCAAGACCCTGGCCCTGAACCGGGGCGCCTTGGAGGCCAAGGGCGAGATTTTTGTATTCACGGATGCCAATTCAATGTTCCGGCCTGACAGTGTCCGGAAATTGGTGGCTGCTTTTGCCGACCCGGCGGTAGGGCTGGTCAGCGGTCGCAGTGTTTACGTTGATGCAGAAGGAAATGAGACTTTGGGCGGGATTTATCGCCGCTATGAAGAATGGATCAAGGAAGGCGAGAGTCGGCTTTTTTCTATTGTGGGAGCCGATGGGGCTATCTATGCCCTGCGCCGGGATGTCTTTGAGCCGCTGAAGCCTGAATTTATCAATGATTTGTTACATCCTATTCAGGTGGTTTCAAAAGGCTTGAAGGCTGTGAGTGAGCCTTTGGCTGTGGTGGTTGAGGCCAGTGAAGATGACGGAGAGACTGAATTGAAACGACAGACCCGGATTATGGCTCAATCGTGGCACGTGTGTTTGCGCCATCTGGGGAAGTTGATTCAAGAGAGGCGATATGGGTTTGTGTGGCAAGTGCTTTCGCACAAGATACTACGCTGGCTAGCGCTGCCTCTTCTCGCAGGCCTCGCCGTTGGTGCCTTATTTGGAGCATTTGACATGTATTCCATGTTGACGACGATCGGGCTCATAATTTTTCTTGGCTTGGCTTGGTTTGGCTCAAGAGGGGTTGATGGGATTGCAAAGGTGGTTTGGATGTTCGTTGTGTTGCATTGGGCGGCTGTACTTGGCTTATGCAGGTTGGCTAAGGGTGAAATGTTCATAATGTGGGATCCGAGAAATTCTTGATATATGATAACAGAAAAAAATAAATTATATTTGGCGTTTGTCTCTATAGCTTCGATAGCTGTGGCTCTCTATTGGCCAATTATTGTACCAATGGTCAAAGTATGGGCGTCTGATGATAACTACTCGCATGGATTTTTGGTGCCAATCATCTCTTTGTATCTTGCGTATATGCGTAGGAATGATTTGCAAGCTGCCACTGCCCGTCCATGTAATGCCGGCATTGCTCTTGTTGCATTTGGTTTGCTACTGCTCATTCTGGGGTGGGTCGCAACGGAATACTTGACCATGCGCTCGTCGCTGGTTGTCGTGATTGCCGGATTGGTTCTGTACCTTTTGGGATGGGAGATTTTCAAAATTCTTCTTGCACCGCTGTGCTATCTCTTTCTCATGGTTCCGATACCTGCCGTGCTTTATGACGCGGCAGCTTTCCCACTGAAACTTTTCGTCACCAACGTGTCCGTCCTGTCCATGAAGGCTCTTGGAATCGTGGTTTGGCAGGAAGGGAATATTCTCATGTTTCCCAACATCACCCTGGAGGTGGCCGACGCTTGCAGCGGGTTGCGCTCCATCATGTCGCTGCTTGCCCTTGGAGCGGCCTACGCCTTTGTCCTGCACACCAAAACCAGGGATCGGGTCATCCTTATTGTTTCCACGCTGCCCATTGCCGTTCTTACCAACACCCTTCGAGTTGTGGCCACGGGTGTTCTGGCCCAGTTTTATGGATCGGCAGCGGCAGAAGGCTTTTTTCATGAGTTTGCCGGTTTGTTCGTGTTTGCGGCGGCGGTTATCCTGTTTTTAGCCTTGGGCTCTGCCCTCAAGAGGTGGGCATGAATCTCATTGTGCGGGTCGCGATCGTTCTTGTTCTGTTGGCTGGGGCAGCACTTTTCATGACTTTCCACAAGGATCTGGAAGTGCCATTGGCTCGGCCTTTTGCGGAGTTTCCGGTTGCGCATAATGGCTGGCGCATGGCTACGCAGTCAAATTTCAGCGAGGATATTTTAAATTTGTTGCGGCCGACTGAATACCTTTCGAGACGTTATGTGCGATCTGATGGCGCATCCGTTGATATGTATTTGAGTTATTTCGACGGAAGCCCGGAAGGGGGGCGAATCCATTCCCCAAAGAATTGCTTGCCTGGAGGGGGGTGGACTGAGCTCTCTTCCGAGCGAATTGAGATGAACATTGATGGGGAAGCAGTGAATCTGGTTCGTGCTGTTTATGGTTCCGGTGAGAGCAAGGAAGTGCTGTATTATTGGTTCGCCATGCGTGGCCAGACCATTTCCGACGAGTTCTCCCTTAAGTTGGCCGAGATAACGGGCTCCATTTTTCACCGTCGCCGGGATCAGAGTTTCATTCGTATTTCAGTTCAAGCCAGGGACGATGTGAGTGTCACGCAGAAGCGGATTGAGGGCTTCCTGATGGATTTTTATCCGGTCATTCGGGAGTATCTGCCCTCATGAATGGGACGACACGGTTCGACGAGGTGTTCCGCCTGGATCGAGTGACCTTGCACTCAGAGGTGCTAAATCCTAGGTATTACTCTGGAAAGTCTGAAGAAAATTGGCGAAGTCCAAAGCCAGGCCGAGCGCATACTGATTGAGGCTTTCCGTGACGGAATGCGTAGCTTATGCGCAATTTCGATTATATTATCCATAAATAAAGGCCATTAACTTCTAATGACTAACACCGAAGTCGAGCTTACAAATGCAAACATTCCGCAAAATCCTCGCCCTGCTCACTAAACGTGAACGTCTGCGGGTGTATCTGCTCTTCGTAGCCATCCTCGCATCTGCCTTCGTGGACATGCTCAGCATCGCGTCCATCATGCCATTCATGGCAGTGGTTACGAATCCAGGCGTCATTGAAACAAATGCCTATCTGCAATGGGCATATCAATACATGGATTTCGCAAACACCAATCAATTCTTGATTTTTATCGGATTAATTGTTTTCGTATTGATTATTTTCGCGAATTCATTACGTCTTGGTTCGTTGTGGTATATAACCAGATTTGTTCATTTTTGCAAGGCCGGTCTTTCCCGAAAGATGCTTCATTTCTATATGATGCAACCGTATCAATTTTTTTTGTCGAGAAATACTTCCAGTATGGGCAAGAATATACTGGAAGAAGTGTCCCGGGTTGTTCACAATGTCATGCAGCCCATTTTGGAGCTTGTTGCCAAGGGGACCATCGCCTTTTTTATTTTTGCCATGCTGGTTGCCGTGGACCCAGTTCTGGCCTTGCTGGTCGTCGTAAGCCTCGGCGGCAGCTATGCCTTGATTTTTATTTCCGTGCGCCGGGGGTTGGGCACGCTTGGACAGAGACGGGCCACGGCCAACGATGGCCGTTTTCAAAGCGCATCCGAAGCCCTGAGCGGGGTCAAGGAACTGAAAATCCTGGGCCGCGAGAAAAGCTTCCTGGACAGGTTTTCCCTGCATGCGCGGGAACTGGCTTATACGGAAAGCAGCTACGCCCTGATCACGCAAACGCCCAAATTTGCCCTGGAAACCATCGGGTTTGGCGGCATCCTGCTCATCGTGATCTACATACTCTCCTTTTCCAGTCAGTCTGAACAAATTATACCCTTGCTGGCCTTGTACGCTTTTGCCGGCTACAGGCTCATGCCCTCTTTGCAGGTAGTGTTTGTCAATTTGGGAACCGTGAGGTTCAACCTGGCCTCCCTGGACATGCTCCTTGCGGACATGGGTGAGAAGGCGATGGTTCCAGAGCCCACCATGCCTGCTCATGTGGATCGATTGCCCATCACGAAGGAGTTGGTTCTGGATGAAGTCAGCTATAGCTACCCGCAAAACACAGAGCCTGTGCTGCGCGGACTCAGCTTGGCCGTCAAGGCCAACACCACAGTGGGCTTCGTTGGCTCCACCGGGTCGGGCAAGACCACGACCATTGATGTCGTCCTAGGTCTGCTCACGCCCCAAAGTGGCCAGTTGCGGGTGGACGGAATCGTTTTGGAAAAGGATGTGATGATACGCTGGCAGCGCAATATCGGCTATGTACCGCAGTTCATTTATCTTTCCGACGATACAGTCGCCCATAACATAGCCTTTGGGTTACCTGCTTCAGAAGTTGACATGGATGCAGTGAAGAATGCCGCCCGCATTGCCAATCTCCATGAGTTTGTGGTCAATGAATTGCCGCAGGGCTATAATACCGTGGTTGGCGAACGTGGGGTGCGACTGAGCGGTGGGCAACGCCAGCGGATCGGCATAGCCAGGGCCTTATACCACGACCCTCAGGTTCTTGTAATGGATGAAGCCACCAGCGCCCTGGACAACGTGACCGAGGAACAGGTTATGGAGGATATTCGCAATCTCTCCCGTCAGAAGACCATTTTGATGATCGCTCATCGGCTCAGCACAGTCCAGGACTGCGACAAGATATTCATGTTGGAAAGGGGTGCCCTTGTTGCTTCAGGGACGTTTGCGCAACTCATGTCTGAAAATGAACAGTTTCAGAAAATGGCTCGTAATTTTAACGCTAATGGAACATTCGGGTCTTCAGCAGATGATGTGTTTGACGGTTTGAACTAATGAGTGCCATAGTTAAGAAAAATAATTTACTGCTTTATAGTGTCCTGCTGCTGACTTTGGTGAACGTGAGTAGGATTCAAGAGCTTTTTCTATTTTTGAGCCCATTGCGTTTAGGATTAATTTCTAATTTTTTGGTACTGTTTTTTGTTGTTATCGCGCCAAAACAGCAACAGTATACCCATTTTCTTGAGATACCTCAGGTGAAGATGGTCTTGGCGATCCTTGCCTTAGCTCTTCTGACCGTACCTTTCAGTGTATGGCCAGGTCAAAGCTTCAGTTTTGCTATTGAGCGTTTTCCGAGAACTATCCTTTTTTTTCTTGTTCTGATCTATGCCGTGAATAATTTCGATGCGTTGCGAAAAGTGGTCTGGACTTTTATCGTCGGTGCGTTTCTTCTGGCTTTTTTTACCATCACAATGGGTACTTCCCATGCGGGACGCATGACTGCCAGCGGAACATATGATCCCAATGACATTGCCATGCTCTTCGTAATTGCCCTGCCTATTGTCTATTTCTTCATGAGTTCCAGAAAAGGGGTTGCCAAGGTTATTCTTTTCGGAACGTTGTTGACCCTGCTTTTTGCCTTCATCTTAACGGTTTCCCGTGGTGGATTTCTAGGCCTCATAGTCATAGCTTTGCTCATTTTGTTCAAGGATAAAGGACGATCATGGGCGGTCAAGATCTCGGTGTTGTCCATGTTGACCCTGGCCTTTGTTCAGTTCGCCCCGGATACATACTGGGACCGTATGAAGACAATTACGTCGGAAGACGACTATAATTTGACCGCTGACTATGGCCGAAAGCAGCTCTGGTTGCGTGGACTGGGACTTATGCTTGACAATCCTGTTACCGGCGTGGGCGCAGGAGCCTTTATGACTGGGCTTGGCTACTCCTTTGGCGACACAGGGGGGAAGTGGCTTACCGCCCACAATGCGTTTGTCCAAGTAGGTGCGGAACTGGGAGTGGGTGGGTTTGTCTTGTTCATCATGCTTATCGTGACAAGTTTGCGGTTATTACGGAGGTTGCGAAAAAAATACTCCAGCAGTCCTGGCGAGTTCAAGAATCATCTCTGGCTGACAACGGCTCTGGAGGTCAGCCTGTGGGGTTATGTAGCTACAGCCATGTTTCTTTCCGCTGCCTATTTCGCCATGTTCTACTTTCTGATAGCCCTGTGCTGCATACTCCGCAAGCTTGATCTTATGGAAGAATTCCAGTCACAGTCCGCAGTCGATGGGCCCGCCTTGCAGTCGGCCAGAGTAAAAGCATGAGATCCCTGACTGTAGCGAAAATTACAATGCTCCACCTTTTGCAAAGCATCCAGGCTCAATACGGATCGGGAATATCAGGTTTTTTCAAGTATATCTATTACAGTTTTCTGCGCATCAACACTTTTATCGTGTTTACCTGTAACGGTAGTGGTGCGGTACCACCTCTAACGGTTGCCCCGCAACTCCGGAGTGAGCGCAATGCATATGAAACTCTGCGATACATGAGAAGCAGCAGAGCTTTGCCCCGGGAGTTCTATTGTGATCAGCTTGCCGGAGTGGAAGATTATTTTCTGGGCCTTTGGGAAGAACAGCCAGCCTATATCCATTGGGTTTTTCCGTCAGGAGCAAAAAGCCGGTTTCTTGGTCTTGGCCAGGGGTGTGCGGAGGTGAACTACATGCTGACTTTGCCAGAGTACCGCGGCAAGAAAATCTGTTCCCAGGTTTTGGCGTACACCTTGAACGAGCTCCGTAGTGATGGTGTTCAGCGGGTTTTTTGCGTGGTCCATGACCAGAATGTCGCTTCCATTAAAGCCGTGCAGCGGGCGGGTTTCCATGAACATGCACGGATTAAAAGTTTCGGCCCGTTCAACACTCGTCTGCAAGTAACCGCATAAAACCACGGACAGTCTGATAGCAACATGCACAGCAATATAACAGTTCTCTTCCTCACCGCCCGAGTGCCCGCCCCTTTGGATGACGGCTGGAAGATCCGTACTTTTCATCTCATGCAGGGCTATGTCAGGAATGGTTGGCAAGTGGATCTGCTCAGTTTTTGCCAGCCTGAACAAGAGCCAGGCGATTTTCCGAAGTTGCAGGCCCTGTGCCGCCGGTTGCGCCTGGTGCCCAGGGCCAAGGCTTACTCGCCTATGGACCTGCTGCGCGGGCTGGTACTGTCCACGCCTTTTCATGTGCATAATTACCATCTTCAGGCCATGGTGGATGCTGTCCAGGAGATGGCCACGGGGCAGGCGTATGATCTGGTGCAGATCGAGGACGTGGTCATGGCTCAGTATGTGGTGCCGGCAATGGATAACTCCTTGCGCATCCTGGACATGCACAATGTGGAATCCGCTCTTTTGCGCCGCTATGCCGAGAAGGACGGGAACCTGTTCAAAAAGATCTATGCCCGGCTGACCGCCGCAAAGCTAGAAGGTTATGAGCGCGATGTGGCGGGTAAATTTCACAAAATTCTGGTCTGCTCAGTTCAGGACAGGGGTTTGCTGCAAGACAAGACAATGAGCACCCCGATCCAGGTGACGCCAAATGGTGTGGACTGCGACCATTTCCAGCCCCTCCCCATGGACCCCGCAAGCAAGGACTTGGTTTTTGTCGGCAGTATGGACTACCACGCCAACATCTCTGGAGTGCTTTTCTTCGTGCACAATATCCTGCCGTTGATTCACGATAAGTTCCCGGAGACACATTTTACCATTGTGGGCAAGAACCCTCCGGAAGCCATCAGCAGGCTGGCAGAGGAGCGTGTCACGGTCACGGGCATGGTTCCAGATGTTCGACCTTATCTGGCCAGGGCTCGGATTGTGGTCGTGCCCTTGCTAGTGGGCGGTGGGACCAGGCTGAAGATCCTGGAGGCCATGGCTTGTGGCAAGGCGATAGTGAGTACGCCCATGGGTGCAGAAGGAATTTCTGCCAAGGATTTGCAGCACTTCTATCTGGCCGAAACAGCTCATGAGTTTGCGCAAGCGACCATCCAGCTCCTCCAAGAGCCAGCCCTATGTCAGCGAATCGGGACGGCGGCAGCGACATTTGTCAAGGAGCGTTTTGATTGGCGCCTGATAACCGATGATTTGTGCCGGAGCGTATCATCCTGAATGGGAGCACCGTGAAACGCATATTGACCTTGATGTCAACCGATCATCTCAGCGGTCCCCTCAGGCAATTGCTGCAGCTGGTGGATCATGTTCAGCCCGATGGCAGGTATGCTTTCCTTCTCTGCTTTACATGGCTGGCCGATTTGGCACAGCCGAAACTGTTTGAGCAAATACGCGCCAAAGACAGGGGGGTGAGCGTTGTTCTGCAACACAGGCGTTTCGATCGAAGCCTGATCCGAAGCGTCCGGGAACTCGTTGTTGAAAAACGGATCGACCTGCTGCAGACGCATGGCTACAAACCCTCGATATTGGGATTTTTTTTAAAGCGATCACTGGACATCCCCTGGGTGGCTTTTTTGCATGGCAATACATCCGAGGATTTCAAGGTTCGTTGTTATTTTTTTTTGGAAAAATTAGTTGTGCGCAAAGCGGATGCCGTGGTCACCGTGTCGGAAGCCATGCGCCATGTGTTGCTCAAACAGGGTTTTCCGTCGAACAAGGTTCATGTCTTGCGCAACGCGATTGACCCTGGGTTCCTGAAAACGGTTGCGTCCGGATTCCCCCCCGAAGAACTCTTCCAACTGCGAGGGCACAATGGCGTTGGACCGCTGATTGGCATTATTGGCAGGATGAGTCCGGAAAAAGGTCACGCCATCTTTCTCGAAGCATTTCCACAGGTATTGGCTAAGGTGCCTACTGCCAGGACGGTATTCCTTGGCACGGGACAGGAAGAAGCAAGGTTGCGAAAGATGTGTGCTGAAAAGGGAATGGAAAATCATGTCCACTTCATGGGGTTTCAGGAGGATGTCGCGGCCTGGTATCCTGCCCTGGACTTGGTGGTATTGCCTTCCCTGAGCGAGGGGCTGCCTAACGTTGCCATGGAAGCCATGCTTTTCGGAAAGCCGGTTGTGGCCACCAATGTGGGCGGCGTACCCGAGGTGGTAGAAGACGGCGTGACCGGCAAAGTAGTCCCGCCTCGGGATGCGACAGCCTTGGCCGGGGCAGTCATTGAAATGCTCTCAAGCCCTGGGTTGATGGATGAATACGGTACCAAAGGACGAAAAAAAGTACTGGACGAGTTTTCTCCACAAGCCCGTGCCAGCCGCATGATGGAATTATATGATGAAATCTTATCAAAAAATGCAAGGTAACCAAACATGACGCCACTGCAAAAAGTCGCGAAAGAACCTGAGTGTCATTCCCGCGAACGTGTGCCCAGCATGGGTAGGTGGGCTATGTCGGGCAATGGCGCGAAATCCATTCTTTTCAAATAGTTAAAAAAGGCATGGAGCCCCTTCTTCAAGGGGATGACGACTTTTTACAGTGACATCAAACATTAAGTAACTGGCACTGACACAGACACTCACACTGAAACCGACACTGAAAACTCAATGAAAAAACTCATCTTCCTGAACTACCTTATCTGGAAACCGGATGATCCAGGTTTTCGACATCGGTTTGAGCAGTTATCAAAATACTACTCGGGAAGTATTTTGCATCTTGGGACAGGAAAAGAGGTGGTTGCCGGTAAATTTCGTTTTTGCTCTATCCGCTGGCATAACAATATTGTCCGGCGGCAATTGAGCTATCTTTGGTTCTGCTGCCGAAATGCCAAAAACAATGGTCCGGTGGATGCCATCGTCAGCTATGATCCTATGATTTGCGGAGTTGCCGGGGTCTTGGTCAAGGCAATAACCAACGCCAAGCTTTTTGTTGAGGTCAATACCGATCATTTTGATCAACTCCACGGGAGCGATCAAAGCATCAGGAATAAGTTTATCAATCTCATCAAGAAAGGCTGCATGCGCCTGACCTTCCGCTTTGCGGATGGGGTGAAGTTTATCAATACCCCACTTAAGCAGAAATACTGCAAGCTTTTCGATTTAAACGAGCGCCGTACATTTATTCGGACTTTTTTTTCCTTTATAGGAACGCATGCCTTCAATAAAACCGGTCCTACCCCTAACGGCCCCATCCTTTGCGTTGGCCACCCTTACGATGTCAAGGGAGTGGACGTTCTGCTCAAGGCCTTTCAATCCATCAGCGCAAACTATCCAGAGACCAATCTGAAGATCATTGGTCACTGCGAGGACCGAAAACCTTATGAAAAATTGGCGGCCGGGAATCAGAATATTTCCTTTCACAAAGGAATGTTTTTTAATGACATTGTAACAGAATTCGAGAACTGCCGTTTTCTGGTGCTGCCCTCACGTAGCGAATCCATGGGCCGGGTTTTGATCGAGGCCATGGCCTGCGGCAAGGCGGTGATTGCTTCTCGTGTTGGCGGCATCCCCGAGATGGTTGAAGAAAACAAGACGGGGCTTCTTTTCGAGAGCGAGAACCATAGTGAATTGGCTGAGAAAATGCGCCAGTTTCTGGATAACCCAGACTTGACGCACCGCATGGGCGACGCCGGATACCAACGGGCAAAGGATCATTTCTCGCCTGAGAGGTATTTGGAATTGTATCATGAATTTCTGGAGAGCCTTGATGGTGGGAGTGATAGTGACAGTGTAAATGATAGTGTCGATAGACGTGGGGGAAGGCGATGAGTGAAGTCAACTCGTTAGAAGATCTGGAAGTTTTTAAAAAAGTCAATGTCCTGACCTGGACCACAGTCACTAATACAGGCACTGACACTGAAAATTGATAATGCGAATACTCCAAGTCATATATTGTTTCGGTATAGGCGGCTCCGAGTCCGTGGCGCGGGATATTGCTCTAAACATGACCGAATGTTGCACCCACGGCGTGGCGGCCTTGGAGCACGACGGTCCGTTGCGACAAGTCCTTGAGGCTGGGCAAGTGGCTACGTTTCTGATCGACAAAAAGCCCACTGAACGTTTCAGTCCCATGCTTCGCCTCTGGAGGGCTATGCGCCAGTTTAAGCCTGATGTCGTGCACACGCACCACCTGTACGAACTCTTCTGCGCCTGGCCAGGCGCTTTGTTGTCACGCACACGCATTGTTCATACCGAGCATGAGTTTTTTTCTTTGATGTCCTCCAAGGCCTGCTTTCGTTTGCGACAGTTATCCCGTTTTTGCAGTGCGGTGACCGGGGTCAACGAGGAAACGTCAGCCTTTTTACGCGACAAGGTTGGCATCCCAGCGCATAAAGTGCATACGGTCGTCAATGGCATTGACCTTGCGCGTTTCCAGCAGGCTGACCTTGATCGAAAGGCGCTTGGGTTGTCCGAGGATGATCTGGTAGCTGGGATCGTGGCCAGGCTGCACCCGGTCAAGGACCATCCCATGCTTCTTAATGCTTTTCGATTAGTGGTGGATCAGGAGTCCAGGGCGAAACTGCTGATTATTGGCGATGGAGCAGAGCGGGACAAACTGGAGCAACAGGTTGTTCAGCTTGGCCTCGGCGAGCAAGTCCGTTTTCTCGGTTCACGCTCTGATGTGCCTGATATTTTGCAGTGCCTGGATGTTTTTGTGCTGTCGTCCAAGGAAGAGGGCCTGCCTTTGTGCATCTTGGAGGCCATGGCTTCTGGGCTGCCTGTGGTCGCCACGAATGTCGGCGGCATCCCAACAGTGGTCCGACCTGATGAAAATGGAATGTTGGTTGACCCGGAGGATTCACGGGCCATGGCCAATGCTCTGCTCTCCCTGTTCAATGACAAAAAGCAGCGGGTTCGTTTGGGCATGAACGGTCGTCGGCTGGTGGAGCAACGCTATAATCTCAAGAAGTCCATTGCCGCTTACCATTCACTGTATTCACTTGCATATAGTTCTCAAAGACAGAGTTCCCAATGAAAGATAAAATCAAGGACGTTCGGAATTTTTATGATCAGGAGACGGACAGGTACTTGGGTGACCGTTACAGTGGTGAGACGTGCGAGCACTTGTCGTATTTGATCAGAAAAAGGATAGTGCTAGACTGCTTAAAGGATTCGCGGGGCAGAGTGCTGGACGTTGGGTGCGGCCCCGCAATTTTAACAAGAGAGTTGAACCAGATGGGGCTTTGGACTTGTTCGGTGGATCTCTCTCTGGAAATGCTTAAAATGGCGCGTAGCTTGGCAGGCATAGACCACCAAGTATTCTGGTGCAATTCACAGATCGAGCAGTTGCCATTTTCTGATGATTCTTTTGACAATGTGATTTCCATTGGGGTGCTGGCCTATGCAACGGATACATCCAAGGCCGTCAGGGAGCTTGCCAGGGTGCTCCGGCCCGGGGGCGTGCTGGTGCTTCAGTGTTCCAATGCGCTAGCCCCAACTCCAAAAATCATTGCTGCCAAGGATAGCGTTCTTTACGGACTCGGTATTCGCAAAAGAAGATGGGATTTCGACTTGACCAAACACTCGTACCAGGGTTTTCAATCTATTTTAGAATCAAATGGACTCCAGGAAGAGGATAAACGAAGCTATGATTTTCGCCTTCCGTTCATCGAAAAATTTTTCCCACGCTTCGCTGTAGGCACCATGAAGAAATTGCAACGAGTGTTTGAAAACTCGAAAAATTTTGGGTGGATTGGCGAAGGGTACGTTGTTAAGGCGCGAAAAATTGGTTGATCACTGGTCGTTGCAGAATCAAGTCGTTATTAAAAGGTAATGTTTCTTAGCTATGTCGATACACAATTCGCTCCGTTTCGCTGCGTTGGGAATAGCTTTGTTTTTTGCAGGGCCGCTGTATATAATTTATATTTGTGTAGGTTTTGTTGTAGGGAAACATCGCATTTTTTCAGGTTTTTCGCAGTTTTTGAGCTTGTTTCCTGGAATTTTAGGCCAAATTTTGCGACGTGGATTTTATATTTTGGCTTTAAAAAAATGCAGCATACAATTCACAATTGATTTTGGAACTTTTTTCCCAACAGATAATATTATTATCGGACGAAATGTCTATATCGGTGCGCATTGTATTATTTCGAGTTGTATTGTAGGTGACGACGTAATAATTGGCAGTGGCGTGCATGTTGCTAATAAAAATATGCACTTTTTTGATGAGTTGGACAGGCCTATCCGCCTACAAGGCGGTGATCGCCGGCAAACTCATATCGGCAATGATTGCTGGATCGGGAACAAAGCTGTTATCATGGCTGATATTGGCGAACAGTGTGTAATTGGTGCTGGAGCTGTTGTGTCCAAGCCTGTGGAGGCACAGTCAATCGTGGCAGGAAATCCTGCTCGTGTCATACGTAAGCGTGCCTAATGCTTTTTTGCTGGTATCGGTAGATACAATTTGAATTGGAGCAAGCAAGATGAAATCTTTTTTCAGCGACAAGCGGGTCCTGGTAACCGGTTGTTGCGGGACAGTCGGGCGGGAAGTGGTTTCGCATCTCATCAACACTTACGGGGTGGGTGAGCTTGTTGGTCTGGACAACAACGAAAGTGAACTGTTTTTTGATGAACAGTTATGGAGCGGCCACGCCGGGATGTCTTTTTTTCTTTCAGATGTCCGTGATCTCTCAGATTTGAAGGCGAAAATGGAGGATGTGGATATCGTTTTTCACACTGCGGCATTCAAGCACGTAGGCCTGTGCGAGCGTGCCCCCATGCAGGCAGTGCAGAACAACATCGTCGGCGTCCAAAACATCATAGAAGCGGCAACGGCTCAAAAAGTGGACAGGGTAATCTTTACCAGTTCCGACAAGGCCGTGAACCCCACAAACGTCATGGGGACCTCCAAACTCATGGGGGAGCGTTTGATGACCGCTGCCAACAGCAATGCTCGCAACGGAATAACCAAGTTCGCTTCCACGCGATTTGGGAATGTGCTTGGTTCGCGAGGTTCGGTCATCCCCATCTTTTTTGAACAGATTCGGCGAGGTGGGCCGGTTACCCTCACGGACGATACCATGAGTCGGTTTATCATGAGCATTCAGGAGGCTGCGGAGCTTGTGATCGATTCCTCCACGGATGTTCGGGGCGGCGAGGTTTTCATCACCAAGATGCCGGTCATACGCATTCGTGATCTTGCGGAAGTGATGATCAGGGAATTGGCGCCCCGTTTCGGACATGACCCTGACGGCATCGAGATATTAATTATCGGCTCCAAGCCTGGCGAGAAGATGTATGAAGAGTTGATGAGCCTCGAGGAGACGCGGCGTACCCTTGAATTGGATCGTTATTTTGTGGTGCTTCCTGCTTTCAGAAACTACTACAAGGAAATAGACTATAAGTATAATGGTTTGCAAAGTTCTGTGGTTGAAAATCCGTACCACTCAGGCAATGAAGTACCGTTGACTCAGGACGCTTTGCGGCAGTTTTTGCTGACGCATAAATTGCTTGAGCAATAGGCTCTGAAGACGAAGCAATACTCGGGGGAATTATGAACATATTGATATTTGGAGGCGACGGCTATCTCGGGTGGCCCACTGCCATGCATCTTTCCGCGTACGGTCATAATGTCGCCGTGGTTGACAACTACCTACGCAGGAACATTTGCCGCGAGGAGAATTCGGAAGCCCTGTGCCCGGTCCCGAATCTGCATGAACGGGTCAGGCTTTGGGAGGAAAAATCAGGCTTCAGGATACGGACGTATTTCGGAGATCTGACTTCCTGGGATGTTGTTGCCGACGTTTTTCGGGATTTTCAGCCGGAAGCGGTGGTGCATTATGCTGAACAACCCTCCGCGCCCTATTCGATGCTGAACAGGCGTGCTGCTTCGCTGACATTGAATAATAACCTCCAGGTCACGGCGAATACGGTGTTTGCTGTACGCGAATTTTGCCCTGACGCGCATATCATCAAGCTGGGCACCATGGGCGAGTATGGAACCCCAAATATCGACATTGAGGAGGGGTGGCTTGATGTCGAGCACAAAGGGCGAAGTCACCGCTTTTTGTATCCCCGGCAAGCATCCAGCCTGTATCACACAACCAAAGTCATGGATACGGATTTGCTTTGGTTCTATGTGCGCATGTGGGATCTCCGGGTGACCGATTTGATGCAGGGGCCTGTCTACGGCGTGTTCACGGATGAAACGGGCGATGATGAGAGATTGCTGCCTTTTTTCAACTATGATGAGTTGTTTGGAACCGTGTTGAACAGGTTTGCCGTGCAGGCTGTGGCCGGATATCCTTTGACCGTTTATGGTCAGGGAGGGCAAACTAGAGGGTATCTGAACATAAGGGATACGCTCAGCTGTGTAAGACTTGCCATCGATACCCCGGCGGACAAGGGACAGCTCCGAATTTTTAATCAGTTCACGGAGACGTTTTCCGTCAACCAACTTGCCGAGATGGTTTGTCGTGTTGGACAGGGCATGGGATTGGATGTTGAAGTCAAGAATCTGTCCAATCCGAGAAAGGAACTCGAAGAGCATTACTACAACCCGGCTCATACAGGATTGCTGGAGTTGGGGCTGCTGCCGACCTTGCTTACCGACGAGGTTCTGGGAAAATTAATGGGTTTTGTCCTGTCGCACCATGATCGCATTGATCGAAGCGTTATTTTTCGGGGCGTGAAGTGGGCGTGAATGTACGGGTCTAAGGTCGATTGAGTCGCGCAACGCGACCAGGTTTCTTTTGCGGACTGAATTTCTCTGTGCGATATTTTTCCATTGATGGCCCGTTGACGGGTAAGGGGTGATCTGTGTCTGTTCTCGCATCTGTTATCATGCCAGCATATAACAACGAGCGTTTCATTGAAAAGGCGATTCTCAGTGTTGTTGCGGAACAGGGTATTGATGACTTGGAAATGCTTGTGATTGACGATCGGTCAACGGACTCGACGTATAGATTGGTATCCGAAATGCAAAAGAAGTATCCACAGATCCGACTTTTGCGAAATGAAAGGAAAAAAGGGCCAGCTGGAGGAAGAAATACTGGGCTCCTGAATGCTACAGGAAAGTATATTAGTTTTCTTGATGCTGATGATTTGTGGCTTCCTGGTCATCTTAGACAAAGCATAAACTATTGTGAGAACGTGGGAGTTGATATCGTTTTTAATGATTTTTCTGTCATTGATTACGAGTCTGGGGAGCACTTGTTTAACTGGTTTGAAAAAAAACAATATTTGCAGTCTATGAAAATGCGCCATATTTCAGGATGCTTATATGTCCCAGAATGTGATATGGTTGAGGCATTGCTGAATGAAATGTTCATTCATTTGCAGGCACTTGTGGGGAAAGCTTCTTGTTTTGATGGAGTAATGTTTGATGATAATGTGTACGTCGTTGATGATCTGGATTATTGTATTCGGCTAAGCAAAAAGCCCGGGAATGTTTTTGCGTGTACAAGAGATGTCACCAGTATATATCATAGGCATGGAAAATGTATAACTGCAAATGGTTTACAAAATGGAATTATTTATGCTCAAAATCATATAAGACTTTTTGAATCTTATTTACGGGATGAGTCCTTTTTTAAAAATATAGACACGTTGCGGGCACGTCTCTTTCAATCATATCTCGAGCTTGCATATTGGATGCGTAAGAAGCAAAGTGCAGGAGAAGCCCTGCGGTACACATTGGGCGCCACACAGTATGGCTTTAGTATGAATGTTTTAAGTGAATTGTGCAAAATTGGCGTTTCTTCGTTTCAGAATGCTTTGAGCTATGAAAAATGAATTGTTGAGGGCGTTAAGTGAGTGTATTCGAGTTCCGCGTGTCTGTATTAAAAGCTTATGTCTTTCATAGGCGAACAAATTACCCGGATGTGGTCAGGGGTTCAAGGCTCCTGCCCACTTGAAATAGCGAGGAGTCTTTTTTCTAGCCTCTTCCATGCATTCGGGTTTATTTTTACTGCCAGAGGTTGAGCGCTACCGATTTCGGTAGAATTTTACCGACCGGGGCATAAGTGGTACTCAAGGCTTTTTCCCGCTGTGAGTTTTGACAAGGGAGCTAGCTTTGAAAAAATTAAGATAATATAAAGCATAAAAATAATTTATGCAGAGATGATTTAAATTACTTCAAGGTTGTTTAATATGAAGCATAACTATAAATTATCTGTGATAATACCTTTGTATAATATGGAGTTATATATAGGTGAATGTTTAGAAAGTGTTTTTTGTCAAAATATTTCTGAAAATGAATATGAGGTAATAGTTATAGATGACTGCAGTACAGACAATTCTGTTAGTATTGTAGAATTTTATAAAAACAAATACGCAAATATAAAATTAATAAAACATGATGTTAATAAAAAACAAGGCGGCGCAAGGAATACTGGGCTTAGTAATGCTAAAGGCGATTATGTTTTATTTATTGACGCAGATGATTATTTTGAAAAAAATGTATTGAGAGATTTGATTTACGAATGTGAAGCATTTGATCTAGATTTATTAATTTTTGATTTCTATTATATAAAAAATGATAAAATATACATAAAAAGTTCTTTTTTGCGGAATGAAAATGTATTAGAAGGCAAAGATTTTTTAATTGAGGATGGCTTGCTAGTAACTGGTTTGACATCAAATGTTTGGACTAAAATGTATAAAGCAAGCTTTTTAAGGAAGCACCGTATTATCTTTGAAGAGAATATTTTTTTTGAAGATGTCGATTTCGCTTTAAAGTCTTTGTTTCATGCAAAAAAAAGTAAGTTAATTTGTAAGCCGATTGTCAATAATAGGTATAATCTGGATTCAACTACCAGCATATTAAACGCTCAAAGATTATTTCAAAAAATTTTATTATACAACAGATTATTTAACTTCGCAAAAATAACAAAGAATAATAATATCATTTACAATAATATAAAAAAAACTGCCATTAAAAAAACAGAATGGTGCATTATGAGGTCGTTTTTTTTGCCGTTAAAAGAAAAAAGGATTTTTGGAAATTATTTATGCAAATTTCCAAAAAATAATTTAATAAAAACGTCACGTCTTTTTTATAAAATTATTTTTTGCAATTATAATTTAATAAACTTATTATTATATCCGGCACATCCTTTTATGCGAATATTTTATATAATAATAAAAAATAAAATATTTAGGTAGCCCAAAAATTCGACAACATCCTTAAACTGATATTTTTCTAGAGTAACGTATTCCGTATAGCCAAAAGTGCAGTAAAAATTTCATTTTCTTGGTCGAAAGAAATCCGAGGTTATTAAAGATGTAGCTTAAAAAATCCGACAAACGGCGCAGCTTCCCTTGCCTGGATATGCTCGATGAACTTGATCCTCGAAATCACCTTTGCGTATTGGTTAAGGTCTTCCGTGGCAGGTTCTCGAGGGCAACTTACTGGCGCTTAGTGTTGCATCCGGGCGCTCCGAAAAACCCTTTCGGTTGATGGGCTGACCTCTCATCCTCTAGCAGCTTGAAAACTTGAGTGATGAGCGTGTTGTTTAGGCATGAGTATAGAACCATTATTTTTAGGCCTGCTCACGCCCAGCATCGTTTCACCTGGAAGTTGCCTTGCGGATCCGACAGAGCTGACCTATTTCCGCCGCCGCATCGGCGAAGACTGAGTCCGCAAGATTTTTGAGGTTTTCCTTAGCCCTCCACGGAGACAAGGCCAAAGAAGCCGAGGTCATCGTGGACTCCTCCGTGCAGGAAAAGAACACCACCTTTTCCCACGGATGCCAAGCTTCTGACCAAAATCGTGAAGCAGTGACACGCCATGGCCAAGCTGTAAGGCGTCAAACTTATGAATTCAATTTTCGGAAGTTCATCTGGATTCTGTGTTTTTTGTGCCTCAAATTACTTGGGCACGTTTTTCGACTAGATGTTCGGCCGGTACAGGCTTGTGCCTGGCGGACCGTTTTAGAGTTTTTAGGATCGACTAATTAAGGTGAGTTCTAATTATGATAAATGATTGCAAATTTCTAATAAGAAAACTGTATAAAATTTATAAAATTTTAATAAACACGATTCTTTTTTATTTTTTTGATCCTAATCCAATTGTAGCTTATTGGTGGACTGGCGGTGCAGATGGAAAAAATTGGGGTGATGCTTTAAATCCAGTTTTAATTCAGAAGTTATCAAATAGAAATGTTTATTTAGTTAGTGAATTAATTTGTCTAAAAAGTGCTAAAGTATTCAGCGTTGTTGGTTCGGTATTAGGGAATTACTCAGAAAAGAACTTAGTTGTTTGGGGTTCAGGATTAATATCATCAAATCGAAAATTACAAAATAAACAACTAAAAGTACATGCTGTAAGAGGACCATTGACTAGAAAATTCTTGTTACAGCAAAACATTGAGTGTCCTGAAATATATGGTGACCCTGCATTGTTATATCCCCTGTTTTATAATCCTAAAATTGAAAAAAAATATCGTATTGGAATTATTTCACACTTTACAGACGTTGAGCATCCTTTTTTAAACAAACTAAATAATGAACGAGATATATTAATTATTGATGTTAAATCGGATATTGATTCTTTCATAAATAAAATTCTAAGTTGCCAAGCCATAGCATCTAGTTCGTTGCATGGAATTATTGCAGCGGATGCGTATAATGTGCCTTCAAAGTGGATTGTTTTATATGATAATATAGGTGGAGATAATCTAAAATTCTATGACTATTTTTTATCTGTTGATAGAAGAAACGAAGAGCCATTTATAGTTAAAGATAGTACTGACGTTGACGTGTTGTTAAGATCTTTTTCAAAATATAGATGTAAAATTGATTTAGTGTCTCTTTTAGAGTCTTGTCCATTTCTTGATGAAGATGTTCATAAGCTCCTTAAGTTTAAATTATTGAATCATCACATGAGTATTTTATGATAATCTATTTTGTATTTTTAAAGCATAAATTTGAATTTTATTTATTAAAATTTTGAATTATAATTTATTAGGTTTGATTTTTATTTTTATCAATAATTTTTGCTAATTTAGGTTATTAATATGTTATTTTATAGAATTTTAATTATAATTATTTTTTGTACTATCCCTAGCGAAGCTTTTTCCTCAATCATCATCAACGCGCATGTTGTTAGAAATCAAGAAGGAGAAGGTCACTGCTTAGTCAGCAGCGGTTTTCCTTTGCCAGAAGGCTTCGTTACTGAAGAGATTATAAAAAATGGTACAATTAGAATTGAAATTCAAGGGAAAGAGATTCCAGCAAATATTAGTGCACTCAGGGGAAGGCATCATGACGGCACTATACGATCAGTGCTTATTCAGTTTGAATATGTATTAGGTCATGGAGATATTCTTCCTGTTCAGGTGATTATCGGCGATAGCATCAGATCTTTCCGTGACCCTGAGTACATAAGACCAACATTTGAAATTGTGAATAATAACAATGTTGTCGTCCCTATCGACCCTGATTATATCTGTTCTACTCGAATCACTTTCCAATATTTATTGCCTGTAGGCAAAGGCACTAAAGAAGAAGAAAAGCTGTTTACATTACTGGCTAAAGACAGATTTGAATTTGACCTACATGGTGGCACAGCAACGTATGAGCATCCTAGAGGATTGATTGCTCTTTGGGCAAGAACGGGTGATATTAAATATTATAATGAAGCGTTAAAAGAAATTTTCTTTAGGTGGGCGGGATATAATTTTCCACCACCAGATGCACTTGGCGATAATGCAAATATTACGAATTCTGACAAAGTCAGTTGGCCGAGCCAAACATCTAATATTAGATATCAAACTGGGCCAGAATGGCATGCACCTAGGACTTTAAGCTATGCATCTGCTTATTTGTTAACTGGATACAGAGATTTTTGGTCTGCTGTTGCAGCATCGATTCAGGGCAATTTATTCAAAAATAGAATTATTCCTGATTCACAAGAGGGTGCTAATTTTATATTTGTACAGGGAATTTATGATACGCCTAGATATAATTATGTAAAATATGTTTCTTTGTATTCTGCTATGATGATTGATGCGACTATTATTGTCCCTTCCTTTTGGCCAGGTTTGACCGCGGATGAAGTTCTCCTTCAAAGAGCTTTAAACGCTCTCTTTTATCATCAATGGGATATCGTTTGGATACCTTTTGACAACTGGGATCAAGAATTTCCCGATCATGGAGATATGCTTATTCAGGGAGGAGTGAAAGGTGTGATCCTTGGAACTTATTTTGACACCAATGCGGCCCGGCATGCCAATGAGAACCTTTTCAAACAGGAAGACGAACCGAGCAACCCCCCAAGTCGCGCATGGTGGCATAGACCCTCTGATAATGCCTGGTTTGAATTTGGCGGCTCTTCAGAAGGCTGGGTAGATAAAGGCCAGTTTCCAACTTCAGGATATCTTCAGGTGAGAAAAAGTATTATTGAAGGTGGTGAATTCACTATTGGGCCAGTTTTAAGCGGGATAAATGCTAATATAAGCGGAATGGCAATCGATGATTACCGAAATGGTTTTGTTGGTACAAGGAGTTATGGGAGGGATAGGACCACGGGTATTCCACTATTTCAGACGATTTTTCCCGCCAATTTCTTGATTGATTACTATCTCAATATATACTCTGATGAACGTATTCCTAGTGCGATATATGAATTATTGAGAATCGTACTAATGAATATCAGAGAGACAAATAAAGGCGACAGTCGTTGGCATAATCGTGATTGTGGTCCATGGGGAGTGGTAACATATCTTCAACCCTACAGAATGATGTTTCCTATATCTGAAGCAGAAATGAGTCCATGGGTTTTGCCAGAATATGTGCGGCTTATTGCTTTTGTAATTAAGACTTCCGGTGATTGTGAAATTAATGGGAAATTATTGTCCGAATGGTATTCTATATGTATAAATACAGCAAACAACGCACCAACGCACTTAAATTGGGAATGGAAATTATTTGGACAGTACTACGGCATGAATCAGGATGCCCCTTGGATGATGGCTCAAGAAAGCCTTGTTGGTCATGGACCATCTTCGATTAGAAAGCCAACCCAGTATAACGCTATTCCAGGTGATGTGCCTGACATTGCAAGGGGTGATAACTTGGACTAACAATATATTAAAAATAGTTAGTTTCTGTTAATATGTCTTCTCGGAATCAATTTTATTTGCTGGCACATAACTTGTCTGAAAAAAACTTCTAGGCTAAGTTTAAATGTTTATAGTTTTTTAATTTTGAGCTTGCTAATTGTATCGAATAAGGGAAATTTCAGTGTCTAATCCAAGAGTTAGTGTTGTTATTCCGACATTTAATCGTTCAGGATACATAAAAGACTCAATTGATTCTGTCTTGAGTCAAACATACAGAGATATCGAAATTATTATATGTGATGATGCGTCAGTAGATGATACACTCGCGGTAATTAATTCGATCAAAAGCAACTCGCCATTTCCTATTCATGTTGAAGTCTTACAGGTAAATTTAGGAGTTTCAGCAGCGCGAAACCAAGCTATATTTTTAGCTAAAGGGGAGTTGGTCGCCTTTCTGGACTCTGATGATTCATGGAAGCCTGATAAAATTAAAAAACAAGTTGATTTTCTTGATAAAAATCCAGATTATATTGGAGTAGGATGTGGTTTTGAATTTTTGGATGGTGATGAAATCAAAAGTATATTCAAGCCACGGAAAGAAATCAGACAGCAGGATGAGATTTTTGAACTTCTTTATCAATGTTATATAACAACATCTTGTTTTTTGGTTAAAAAAGATTCATTAATATTGGCAGGATTATTTGATTTATCTCTAAATATAAGTGAAGATAGAGATTTGTGGTGGCGTTTGCCTCGTTTAGGGCGGGTAGGATTTATCAATGAAGTATTGGTCACGTATAGAGTACATAATAAGAGTATCAGTAAATTGTCAATCTCGTCTACTGCAAAAACGTATATACCAACTATAGAAAAAACGATTTGGTTTTGGAAAGATAAGTTAAATATCAAAGAGCAGAGAATGATACTTTCAAGAGCTCATTTGCTCGTTGCTTATGATGCATGCGAAGCAAATGAACTTTTTCTATGTGCGAGGCATGTTTTAAAATCTATGTCAAATCGCTGTCATTTTTTAGAAGCACTCAAGTTATTTTTAAATTGTTTTGTAAAAAAATTGATTAAATTTAATTTTTTTTAAATAAATTTACTATAAGTCTTTATTGTATAGTGTAGTTTTTTTTGTCATTATAGAAAATATTTTTTTATTTCATAAAATTATTGATAGCATGTTTTGCGTTCTTATTTTTTTTGATTGATATAGAAATTTAATTTTTTTGTACAATATATATACGAATTTTAAAAAATTTGAATCAGAGGTGTATGGGTAGACGTTTCATATCGTCATCGATGCTGATCGTTGTGTTTTCGATCGGCCTGATGCTGTCAGTCGCTCTTGAGTCTTATCTTGTTGTCTCCGCCCCCTTGCCCAAAGCGGACGCCATAGTCGTCATGGCGGGTGGTCGCGATGTTAGGCTTCCGCCGGTTGCAGCTCTGTACAAAGAAGGTGTTGCGCCCTTGGTTCTGCTAGCCAACGATGGTGTTTTTGCTTCCTGGTCTCAGAAGTACCAGCGTAACCTCTATCTTGTTGAATGGGCCAAGGAAGATCTGCTCGAAATGGGAGTCCCGGAAGACGCCATAGCCCTTCTAAACTATACGGCTAGCGGCACCATCCACGACGCCCTGAACACGCTTGCGTACGTGCGCACTCATCCCGAGATCCGCAGCCTGCTCGTGGTCACGTCGGATTATCATACCCGCAGAACTCTCTGGACCTTTCGGCGTGTCTTTGAAGGGACTGAAATCCAAATAGGGGTTTATCCTGTTCCAGATCTTTCGACGTCCTGGTGGCGCCGCACTTCTGTCATGTATCTCGAATTTCTGAAGTACATGTATTACCGCGTGAGGCATTAGTGATCTGTCTGCAAAAAGTCTTGAAATCTAAAACACAGAATCTAGGTAGTTTTTTCCGGGTTAAAATCTCATGCTCGAAAAAATCAAGGCAAGCGCACAGGCTTCCGCATCTATCACGCCCATGCCTGATCTGGTATACATCTTTCACACAATTTTGAGAAATTCATGTCTTCTTTTTATATAACTAATGTCTATAGATTGTTATTCGGGTTCATATTGTTGTTGGGATTTGGGGCGCGTATATATGATATACATGTTAATTTTGAGGGCGATGAAGTCTTTTCCGTAAAGCTGGCCAGCAGTGTATTTACCGAGGTTATCGCTCAGTCCCTGGCAGACAGCCCGCACCCTCCTTTGCACAATGTTCTTCTGTCTTCATGGATCAATATTTTTGGGAAAAGCGAAATTGCCGCTCGTTCATTGAGCATTGTTTTTTCTGTCTTATTTCTGTCGACCGCATATTTTTTCATTCGCAGACTTGCTGGCAAGTGGATATCGGTCTTCATGGTTTTGATCTTGGCCGTGAGTCCGATTTTCGTTTTCTACGGCCAGCAGGCGCGGCCTTATTCCTTGGTCGCCTTTCTTTCCTGTCTCAATCTGCTTTTATTCAGCAAGATTATGGAGGATGCCCGCGATCGCAAGGCGCTTGTCATGTGGGCCTCGTCATGTGCCCTGCTGCTCTACGCACAGTACATGGGTGTACTTATTATCGCGGCCGAGATGCTGGTTGCTTTCATGTATCTTCGCCAGGGCCGGGTAAAAGTTATTGTTTACGGTTTTGCCGGGTGTGCCTTGATTCTGCCGTGGATGCTGGCCGCCATGGGTTCTTCGTTAATCGTTGGAGGCGACCCCTTGCCTCATATATCCTGGTTACAGCCTCCCCAGGGGGCGGACTTGTTGTGGCATTTCATTTCCCTTTTTGGTCCGTCTTCCTTGATCCAGGTGCGCTGGCTGGTTCTGGTCTTGTTTGGTGTGGGTCTGGCTTACGCGTGGAAGGCTCTGACGACACGAAAACTGCCTGCAATGCACACTCTGTTGCTGATTGTGGGTGTTGGGATACCTGTTTTTGTGTTCATGGTGTCTGTTATTGGGCCAAAGCCGGTGTTTGTTACTCGTCAACTTCTCGGGTCCGTTTTAGCGTGCGTCGCGATGCTCGGAATTTGCCTGGCAACGTTTCGCGGACCAATTGCCCTTGGCCTCATCGCTTTTTTCCTGATCTGGACAGTTTCCGGCTTTCCTGAAAGTTTGCCCCATGCGAACGCGCGGCCTCCTTGGAAGGCAATGGCGCAGTTTGTCGATGGCAAATATGGAGACCGAGTTGTCCTGGCCCAGGAACCATGGGTTCAGATTCCGCTGGAGTATTACCGGTCTCCCGGCTCTGTCCGGGTTCAGGATGACCTCTCGGGGATCGAGGATGTTGCCTTGTTTGTATGCAGGGGTACGCGCTGCTCCGCAATTGAGGAATCGCAGAGTCAAGGCCGGGTCGTTCTTGTGAAGACCATGCCATGGGGAAGAGAGGAGTCCGGCTTGAGATTGCAACTGTTCGAGATCCACGGTGGCTCCGTGGAAGCAGCTTCCGATATCCCGCAGGGTATTGGGGCTCAGAAAGTGGGTGGCCAGTGAAACGTGCCTGCATCGTACTCCCGACCTTCAACGAGAGCGAGAACCTGAAGCTCCTGCTGCCGCAGATTTTCCAAGAGGCCGACCGCATCCCCTCCCATGAACTGCACGTCCTCGTCGTGGACGACAACTCTCCCGATGGAACCGCAGACACCGTGCGCGAGTTGATGGGCAGCTTTCCCAACCTGCATCTGCTCAGCGGCGAAAAGCAGGGCTTGGGCGAGGCTTACAAACGCGGCATGGCGCACGCACTGGAAACCCTTGCTCCAGACCTCATCCTGCAAATGGACGCGGACCTGCAGCATTCCCCCAAGCTCATCCCCCTGTTCGTGAACCTGGCAGAGAACGGATTTTCCCTGGTCATCGGTTCCCGGTTTATCCTGGGCGGGAGCACGCCTGATTTTTCATTCAAGAGAAAGATGCTGAGCCGCGTGGGTAACGGGATGCTGCGCTTCCTGGGCGGCCTGCCGCCCATTCGGGACTGCACTTCCGGCTTTCGCTGCATCAAGGCCGATCTTCTTGGCAAGTGCGACCTGTCGCAGCTTTCGACCCGCGGCTATTCCTTTCAATCATCCCTGCTTTTCGAGCTTATACGCAACGGCGCCCGCGTTATCGAAGTGCCCATCACCTTCGCGGATCGCAGGATAGGTGAGTCCAAGCTGTCCCTGGACGATCAGGTCGAGTTTCTGTTCAATGTCTTTCGCATCCGGTTCAGAAAATCCGAGGAATTCATCAAATTTCTCCTGGTCGGGGCGAGCGGCGTGGCGGTCAATCTGGGCTTCTATGTCTTTTTTTCGCGAATTGCAGGCCTGCCTCTGGAAGTGGCTTCCCCTATAGCCATTGAAATCTCGATCATTTCCAACTTTTTGCTCAACAACGCCTTCACCTTCGGCAAGCGAAGCTCCGCGAATGGCCTGAGGAAGAGGTTCCTGCGCTTCCACGTGGTCGCCGGAGCGGCAGGGGTGGTCAACTACTCGGTCCTGCTCCTGCTGGCCAAAAGCTTCGGCATGTGGGACATCGCCGCCAACCTCGCCGGCATCGCCTGCGCGACTCTGGTCAATTATTTTCTCAATTCACGCTGGACCTGGAAGGAGTTGGAAGAGAAAGGAGTGTTCGCCATTGACAGGGAGAAGGCTTAGGAGGCCGTTGAAAAATCCGTTCTGGACTGCGTTGCTCACTCGATTTTCGAGGGTTTATGTAGTCGGCTACACCGCACCCTCGAAAATCGGCTCGCGCCTTGCCAGAACGGTTTTTGAACGGCCTCCGGGAGATTGGTTGAGAATTTTGTTTTGGACTGCGTTGCTCCCCAATTTTGGCGGGCTTATGTAGTCGGCTACACCGCATCCTCGAAAATCGGCTCGCGCCTTGCCAGAACGGTTTTAGAACGGCCTCCGGGTAGCCGGAATTCGGTGAGCACAGATGGTCAATGCGAGGGGTCAAGTCTCGTCTTGACCTACCTGCCCCAATCATCTAGCTCATGCCGCCTGGGTCTCTGAGACCAAAAAGTCCTCAATTTTATCCACTTTTTTCTCAAAAAAGGGCCTTTTTTCGACCTTAGAATGAGGTCAGTAGAACAAAATCTGCCTATTTTTATATCTATCAATATAATATTATTAAGTAAAACTCGCGTTGCGAACCTTCAAAATCCCCAGTCTACCATGTTCCCGCCATCTATCGGCGGCCCGTGCGGGGCTGCTATCGCCTGGGTCTCTGAGACCAAGAACTCAGTCCAGGCCGGAAGCAATGTTGAATCGGCCCAAAGGCGGATCGAGGATTTTCTGCGGGATTTCTTCCCGGTGATTCGGGAGTTTTTGCCGTCGTGAACTCGTGTGGTTATGGACCATGTAAGTGAGATATATTGATGCCAAAAAAAAGGAGCGTGAGCTCCTTTTTTTT